>OJNH01003220.1_pt1 | contig 10620 bp, 9 predicted proteins | sample 1597361 | NCBI WGS metagenome assembly OJNH01 (sample SAMEA2452136, study PRJEB22498) | human gut metagenome | biome: human feces; feature: human gut; material: feces | place: Australia | collected 2012
AGCACCGTCACATCCGAGGTCAACAGTTGTCATAAACATTGACGGAGTAGATGCAAGCGAACAATCCAGCACGGTTGCTCCGCAGCGTTTAAAACGCTCACTGCAAATTGAAACTATATGCGGGCCGGAAATTCGGCTGTCACGACCGATAGAAATTGTAAGAGTTTCAGGAGCTTTGCTGACCTTTTTTGAAAGCCAAAGCACAAAGCCGTCTGCCATTCTTGCCACAACATCATCGGTAAGGTTTACGGGTTGACCCTCAACGCCCTCGCTTGCTACACCTCTGATGTCTGTACCGCTTTTAAACTGCTTATAAAACTTGTCTAACATTTAAAGTACCATTCCTTTATTGTATTTTCGGATATTTCATTCTAAAAAAGCATACCCTTATTATAATTTACTGCATTAATTATAACCCATAGCCGCAAAAATCTCAATATATAATAATTTTATTTTTGTAAAAAAAGTGATTTTTTGACGCTTAATTTTCCCTTTTGGTAGTTATTTTCACTAACAGCATTATAATTTTAATAAGCAAACAAATTTGTTTATCAAATGATTTTTGTGCATAATATATATATTTATACACACCACTTTGTAAGCTGTTCACATTTAATTTGACTTTACAACAAATTTTTATAAAAAAAATTGTTGACTTTTATGAAATTGTGATTATAATAATAATTGTCAAGTAAACAGTCCGCTTGACTATCGACTGATTATACAGTCAGACTACTCGAGTAAGGTTTAATTAGGTCGAACATAAATAATTATTTTGCCAAATGGTAAATGGCACAACAATTTTATATTATCATTTTGGAGGAATTTTTTATGACACCTATTCTTAGTTTACACAATATTGATGTAGCCGAATTTCTCGCTGTACTTGATACTTGCGAGGGTAATGTATTTCTCGTTACTAACGAAGGCGACAGATTAAATCTTAAAAGCAAACTCTGCCAGATCGTCGGTCTTACAAAACTCATTGAGGGCGGTAAGATTGCCGAAGCAAGCATTATTTGCGAGAATAAAAACGACGAGAGCAAACTCTTCCGTTTTAACTTCTTTGGCGACACTGCAGATGCAGAGATTAATAATTAAACAGCTATTCACGTTTTCACGTTAATTTCAAAACTTCTAAATCCAGAGGCAGTCGCTTAGGCGACTGTTTTTGGCATATAATACATTTTTAGCAAACCTTTTTATAATAATGCACATTTCTTAAGTTTTGTGTTATAATTATAAAAAGGTTATTTATTTTTGGTGGTGTGATAATGAAAATCGCCGTAATTGACGATGAAAAAAGATATATGGATATTCTTGCCCGTGTGTGCAACGGATATTTTACAATCAGAAGTGAACAAGGCTCGGTAGATTGTTTTTTAAACGGACAAGATTTTTTAAATAAATGCAGTGAAAATCTATATGATGCGGCATTTATAGATATTTATATGAGCCCTATTAACGGAATTGAGATTGCCGAGGAGCTTAGAAAAATCAGCAAAGATATTCTAATTGTTTTTGTTACTACAAGTTCCGACTTTATGATGCAGGCTTTTTCTGTTCATGCGTTTCACTATATAATAAAACCGTATATGCCCGAACAAATTTACAAAGTTCTTGAGGAAGCGGCTTTTTACATAAAAGATAAAGCAAAATTTATTCGGATTGTTTGCGACAGAAAATCCGTAATGATTTCTGTCAAAGAGATTATGTCTATTGAATCCGATGCACATTATCTGAATATTTCTGTTGTGTGCGGTATGACATACCGCACAAGAATGACTATGAATGAATTTTTAAAACTTACCAATAATGACGAAAGATTTATACCCGTAAACCGTGGCGTTGTTCTTAATGCGGATTATATTGAGCGCATTGACGGTGCTCTTTGTATAATGGGCAACGGTACAAGATTTTCGATAAAAGTGCGTGAAAAAAGTATCATAGAAAAACGGGTAAGAGATCATATGTTTAAAAAATTAAGGGAAAATCAGCGGATTTGAGGATAATATGGATAGGGTAGAATTTTTAAAGGGACTTTTTTCTTTTTCTATAATCATTCCCGCAAGTATAATGTGTTATTTGCCGATGAAAAATCAGCTTAAATTTTCGGTTAAAAAAATTGCTTTGCTTTTGGCGGGGGCTTTTGTAATTATTGCAACGGTATCTTCTTTAATAACGGTACTTTTTAACATTCGTACGATAAACACGGTGCTTATGCCCGATATGATAATCTGCTTTTTACTGTTTCGGTATACGGTAAAAACAGATTTTGCCAAAACTCTGTTTGTGTTTTTGAGCGTTATATGTCTGTTTTCGACTTTCTCACTGTTTACTTATGAAATTGAATCGTTTTATAAGCCGGAAATGGATTACGGAATAAGTTTTTCGTTTGATTTGCTGTTTATGGGAATAAGTTTGTTCTTTATGGCAATACTTGCGTATCCTATGCTGAAATATTATTCCTGGATGATAGATAACATTAAATATAAAAAGCTTTGGTATTCATTTATGGTTTTACCGATTATTGTAACTCTGTTAAATATTTACTCCATACCGATCACATATTTGAATTTGCGTGTGGGAATGATTGGCATAAAGGCGTTAATGATTAACAGTATTATATTTTTGCTGTATATATTGGTATTTGCGCTGTTTTACATATTCAGTAAAACTACAATTGAAAAGACCAAGCTTGAAGAACAGAACTTTATGCTTGAAATACAGACAAGCTATAACGAATCTCTGCAAACATATATTAATCAAACCGCAAAAGCCAGACACGATTTAAAACACTCGGTACATCTTGCGCAGTGTTTGCTTGACGAGGGCGATTTGGACTCATTGAGAAAATACCTTTGCAAGTATTATCAGGCACTTAATATTACTGCTCCCGTAAGATTATGCAGCAGTAACGCTATAAACGCAGTGCTGAATTATTACCGCCAAAGCGCAATTGACAATGAAATAGATATTACTTGGAAAATAAATATGCCTCCTAAATCCGAAATACCCGAAGTTGACTTCTGCGGTATTTTAGGAAACTTAAGTGAAAATGCAATTTCCGCATGCAAAACAATAAGCGAGGGCAGAAAATATTTTGATTTGTCAATCGACTATAAGGGCGACTATATTTATATTGCTGCAACGAATAATTTTTGCGGAGATTTAAAGAAAAGTGACCGAGGCTATGAGTCCACAAAACATAAAGGCGGAGGAATTGGACTGCGTTCAATGAGAAATATGGCAGAGGTTTATGGCGGATATTTTGAAGCTGTTGATGTCGACAATAAGTTTTGCGTTAATATGACATTAAAATATGCAGATGTTAATGCATAAATTTTAATTCAAGCCGGACAGCCTAATTAACAATGTTCTATTCTAAATATTGGGATAACTTTAAGCAATTTGTTAAACTATAATTTACTCCAACTTTGACAAATAATCAACAAAAACGGCGGTAATCCGAATAGGATTGCCGCCGTAACTTTTAAATAAATCTATTAAAATTCAAGCATAGCGAAACTCTGTGCCGACATTTTTACCTTATTGTCAGCAACCTCTGTTGTACCGATTTCATATACTTTTTTAGCGCCCTTAGCATTGATTTCGATTTCGCTGTCTTTGCCGAGTGGGTTAAAGAGCATTACAAACTTGCCTCTCTTATATCCGAACGGGAATTTACCCGGCTCGAAAATCATTTCAAAATCACCGTTGCCGTGAAGGTCATCGTTTGCGTGACGAATGGCAATAATGTCTGTAACAACCTTATAAATACTGTCAGGGTTGTTCTGCTGATTTTCAACTGTAGGTGCGTTTTCGTCTGTATCAACAGGGAGGTAAGGTGTATCGCTTGCAGAAAAGCCGAGGTTTTTACCGCTGTTCCACTGCATTGGTGTACGCGAACCTGTACGGCTGAAACCGCCCTCTTTGCTTACAAGGTTTTCCTGATATTTCATACCGATTTCGTCACCGTAGTAAAGGAACGGAACACCCGGCATAGTGAAAATCATTGCATACGCAAGTTTAATTGCATCCATACCGAAGTAGTGTGTCATTCTCGGCATATCATGGTTATTTGTCATAAAACTGATGTAGCCGTTATTCTTTGAAAGCTCACAAGCAGGGAGATATTCGTCTGTAAAGTTCTTAATATCGCCCTTGCCGTTTGGATTAAAGATACCCTTATTGCCCTCATCGTCACCGTAACGGAAAAGTCTGCTGTAACCGTTGCCGTGGTGGTCAAGATAGAAGTCCATATGGAAACCTGCGTTGTTGATTGCTCTTTCGGGATTGCACCATTCGGCTACCATTGCAGCTTCAGGGTATTCCTTGTCGAGCATTTCACGGATACCACGCCAAATCTTTGCTGTTGCAACCTTTTCATCATCGTTCTTTACGAGTGAGTCTGCCATATCAACTCTGAAACCGTCTGCGCCCTTATCAAGCCAGAAACGCATAATGTCCTTGATTGCCTCTACTGTAGCAAGGCAGTCCGGATGGTCGCACGGCAGCTGCCACTCCGGATGTGTGATTTCGTGAAAACCGTAGTTGAGAGCAGGCTGTGAGCTGAAATAGTTTACCAAATAGTTACCGTCACGCTCGCAGATACCGCACATCATTCTGTACTGCGGCGGTGCGTCCCATACTGATTTTGTAAAGATATAACGGTTTGTATACTCACTCTTTTGAGCTTTTTTAGACTCTAAAAACCAAGGGTGAGTGTCCGATGTGTGGCCGGGAACGAGGTCAAGGAGAATTTTCATTCCTTTTTTGTGAGCCTCGTCAAAAAGTCTTACGAGGTCATCGTTTGTGCCGTAGCGGGGAGCAACCTTTTTGTAGTCACGAACATCATAACCTGCGTCCATAAACGGTGAATCGTAAACGGGGTTGAGCCAGATTGCGTTACAGCCGAGCCCTTTTACATAGTCGAGTTTTTCGATGATACCGTTAATATCACCGATACCGTCACCGTTGGTGTCATAAAAGCTTTGCGGGTAAATTTCATAGAAAACCGAATCGTTGAGCCATTGTGGCATAGAAAGCATCCTTTCTTTTGTTAATTTTTATTATTACAATAACATAGTAACATTATTGAGGATTTTTGACAAGCATATTATGCGTTTTAACAAAAATATTACTATAATTTGCTTGGTATATTTCCAAAAATAATTACTTGCAGGAAACGGCATTTCATCATAATATATATAAGAATAATTTTGCGGCAAAGCACAATGTGAGGAGGGAGATTTTTTGACGATTGATAAAATAAAAAGCAATAAAATACTGATAACTCTCTGCGATGAAGATATGCGAGATTTTTCGCTTGATTATGATACTTTAAGCCTGTATGACAGCCATTCCAGAAAGATACTTATGCGAATTTTGCAGATAGCCTGTTTTAAAACAGATATAGAAATAAAAGATAAACGAATGATTGTGGAGGCGCTTCCGACTGTTGACGGTTGTATGCTGCTGCTGACGGTTGAGGATAAAAAAAGGAAAAAATACAGACTGCAAAACGGTAAAAAATGCAGCTGCTACGATGTGGGCAACAGCAAGAATTTTCTTGATGTAATTCAGTTGCTTTACAAACAGAATGTGTGCTGCAACAAAAATTCTGCCTATGAAAAAGACGGAGTTTACTACCTTATTTTTGATTATCCGGCAGTACCAAAAAGATTTAAGCGTATTTTGCACGAATACGGTGTACGGTGCGGCGATAATATTTTTGCCGCAAATCTGCGGGAAAATGCACAAGAAATCTGTCGTTCAAACGCAATTGCCATTATTGGAAAATGTTTGTAAAATTATACTATGCATACCTGCTAAACAAAATCGCTCAAACAAAAAAAGCAAGCGCAATCGTCTGCAACACGATTGCGCTTTTGTGATGTTTAAAGTCCCCAGACTGCCATAACTGCGTTGTAGTAATTTTCCGAAAGCTGTCCTTTTAAAATTTTTCTGTCATCTTCACAGTTTGTAAAAGCATTGCGGACATTTTCACCAACCTGTACCTCAACATCGTTAATGTTTATAAATTTCTGTCTTAACACGCTCACTCCCTCTTTTGTAAGCATATCAAGCGTAATTTTTTCTGTAACCTCCATTTTAATCCTCCTATCTGCGAATAATATATGTAACAACAAAATTCATTTTTTCATCTTCAACAAATTTATCGGACGGTGCACTTATGTAAATCCACGAACCGTCTATTCTCACATTACGCAAGTTATTCTTTGTAGAATATACGGCAATACTTGCAAGTCTACTTTCTGCTTTTGACGGGAACGGCAAACCCGTCATTTGCAAATATGTTTTATCCGCCAACATACTTGTAATATTTACAGACACAGTAACTACGTCGCCGTTCTTTGCGTAAACGAAGTTTCCCTCACTGCCCTCATAAATTGTCTGCGCCGGAGATAATTCTCCCGAACCGATTTCGTTATTCGCCGCATCATATTTGTTTGCAAGCGATTTTTCTATATCGGCTTTGTTCTGCGCAACGGTCTGCCTAAGCGAATTAACACTGTTATACACAGTGCCGCTTGTAATATAATTAGGACTATTATATTTTGGTTCTATATCGAATGGCCTTTTGTCAAGCTTAAGGTTTAACGATCTATTTATATATGTTTTGTCGTAAGCATCGGTAATTCCGTAACCGGCAAGAGTATCCGCCTTATCCGCTTTAAGATTAATCTTCATTGTCACTGTTTCGTCAATGTCTGTTATTTCATCTTCAAGCTCTGTTTTATCTGCCTTTGCAGATAAGGCTGTGTTAATCGCAATTATTCTCTCGCTTAGCGTGTTGATGTTGCCACCCGCAATCGCTATGTCTATGCTGTTGCTGTAGATACCGTCGTCCATACGATTTAAGTTTGTTGCGTTCAGCGCCGGAACAGCTCCGTCAACCCAATTAATTTTGCTGTAACTCATTTATCTCATCCTTTCCTAAATATTCTGTACCTTCTGCCGTCAGCCTTACTCTCATGCCGTTAGTGCCTTTCAGCGTTCGTTCAAGTATAAAACTGTCGACCGTTTCCGTGTCCGTAAAGCCTGTTTTTATGCTCACCTTGTCGCCACATTCGAGCCACCACCTACCGTAAACATCAGCTTTAAAAGGCCTGTAAGCATACAAATTGTAAAAGATGTAGTTGTTACCTTTATTATCGTTAAAACTTGTAACAATACCTGCAATGTCTGTACAGCAAGCAGTAATTATGTTGTCCGATATATACCAACTTTGTTTTTCTTCTTCTGTATGACCGTACGAAAAATAGCTGTCCTTGTTGTACTTAAACTTAATAAGATTAATACTGCGTGTTATGTATTCCTCAAAGTCGAGGTTGCTGTAGTTGTCAACGACCTCGGTTTTAGGATTTAAAATTTGAATAAACTTTATCTTGCCCTCTCCGCTCATAATTGCAAAACAAGCGTTAAGTTCGCAGTACGCACTCAACAAGTCCGCTATCGTGGTTTTGTCATTGAAAACCGATTTTACAAGATCCAATTTCAGTGACAGCTCATTGCTGTCATTAAAGCCTGTAAATTCGTTTTCGTAATCATAATCTTTTAAAAAGTTGCTGCAGAGATATACTCTCAAATCATATAAACTTATTTTTGGCGAATAAATCGCAAGGCTTGTAAAGTAGTTGTAAGCGTATTTTTGCGAAGCGAGGTATAAATCGTCATATGCGATAATTTCCTTTACCGCCCTGTTTTTCTGTCTTGATGAGCTGTTGACAGTACCGCAGAATAGCGACATCTCAATAACTCCAGACTGATAACCGCAATATAAATCTGCACTCGGCAATACTGTATCGGAGGGAAATAAAAGCCCCTTACTGTATGACTGTTTCATTATAACTTTAATGCGTTTGCCGTTAAGCTCTGTATCAACATTTATCACTCTTACAGTAAGCTGACCTGCAATACAGCCGCCGAGTTTAAACTCCTTGCCGTCACTGATTGCCTGCGTAAGTTCAAGACTTTCAGATACAATATTCTTGCCCGTGATGTTGGGAATATCGTCGTCAGGAAAGCTGATAATTATTTCCCTTTGCAAGCTGTCGTTCAACAGTTGCTTTTTGACCTCATCTGTTAAATTTATCATACCGCACCCCCTTAATACTCAATAAGTTCAATGCTTATCGGGTTGTAGCGGATGTCTGTCTTGCTTGCGTCCATAACCGAAAACTCAATATCGGGAATATAGAAATATCCGCTGTCATATGAGTTTGTTTCATCGTTCCAGTAGGTAACATAACATTTGCGTTGTACTGTGTTCACGATTCCAGAATTAATAATATTCTGCATATTGATTTTCTCGTTCAAGTGCAGAATGTGGGTAGAAAAAGTAATGCTTGTCTTACCTGTCGGCAGTGTTGAACGCTGTAAACTGCCGTTATCGTCACGCTCGGCATCATTGTCCATACGCTGATCAGGTGTTGACGAATATTCAGCAAAATAGTTATTAGGAAATTCGGTATTTCCGAATTTTAGTAAATAACCTTTATAATTTGACATCCTGCACCTCCTTTACGCAAATGCCGATTTGCCGTTATGGCGGTTTTTATAAAGTTCGTTTTGCTTTACGATTTCGTTAAAAATATCATTGCCGTTAATTTCAGCGACAAACTGATAGTAGTTACCGCCGTTGTTTCTGAATATTACGAACATCTCATACAGCTTTTTAAGATACGACAGAATTTCGCCGAGAATTACCGTATCCTCGCCGTTAGAAGTATTAATCATACCTTGTAGCTTGCTAAGCGGCGCAATAACTTCCGGATTGCCCGAATTAGCTCCTGCGTTATCTCCGACTACCGCAAGTGTCGGTGCTTTGACAAGTCCGCCTGTTGCAAGATGTGGAATAAGAACAGGTTCGTTAGGCATTGACCAACCCCATTCCTGCCCGAAAATCGAACCGATTGCGTCAGCTATACCGCCGATAGTATTAACGATAGCGGCTACAACCGTATATATACCTGTCAGCAATAGGTTTATACCGTCAATTATCAGATTAACAAAGCCTTTGATAATGCCCCATATGCCGTCCCATATACCGCCGAAAAAGTCTTTGATACCGTTCCAAGCCTTTTCCCAGTTGCCCGAAAAAACACCTGTTATAAAGTCAATAAGACCGCCGAACGATTTTAAAATACCGCCCACAACATCGCCTATAACTCTGAATACTGTTTCAAAAATGCTTTGAATATTTCTCAGTACCGTATTAAATACAGGGCCTAATGTATCGCTTATGAAGTTCACAAGCGGGGAAAGCCAATTATTCCATATTGTTGCAATACAGTCGCAAACCTTGCCGAAAACAGTCCATAGCTGTTCAAAAATCGGTTTAAGGCAATCTGTCCATGCGGACTGAAATACTCCGACAATGAAATTCCACGCAGGCATAATCCAATCATTATAAACATTCATAAGCGTTGTGCCGATATTAAGGAACATATCGCACACATTCTGAAAAATCTCAGAACCGCCCTCGCCGTCCCACCAGCCAAGCAGGAAGTTACCGATGTCTGAAAATACGCCGCCCACGAAGTTCATAACATCTGCCATTTGAAGTTGAATATTGTCAAAAAATTCTCCGATAGTTGCACCGTCATTGTCAATCCATTTTACAAGTGATTCGGTAGCTAAACTAAAGCCCTCCGAGAAAATCGTTCCGACCGCACCGCCGAAATCTGTAAAACCGCTGAGCAGATTTGAAATTGCGTCCTCCATTTGTGGGCGAACTCTGTCAACGCTCTGCCCGATGACATCAAAACCCTTTTCAAAGAATGTCGATAAATTATCGTAGCCTTTGCTGAAATTGTCGCCAATGGTTGTAATAAAACCGTTGATTTTATTCTTGTCCCTATCAAGCCATTTTGCAACACCGCCCGTCAGTGTTTGCAGCCGTTTACCGCTAACCTGTACCACTCCGCCGACAAATGAACCTACCGCACCGAATGCAGATTTACCGACCTTTTGCACCTGTTTAAGATAATTTTGAGCTACCGGAACAGAATTTTTGAATATCGACTCACAATTTTTGCCGATAGCCGACCAATCAACCTTATTAATGCCCTTTTGAACATTATCCACAAAACCTTTAAATCCGCTCTTTTCGTACAGATTTTTAAAAGCACCCGAAACGCCGCTGTTTGTATCTTTAACAACAGCATTTGCAACAGAAGTTCCGCTGCTGCTTGCTGTATCACTTGCGGAAGCATCTGAACCGCCGCTATCGGATTTAGTGAGAACATTCAGCTTGTCAAAACCTGCAACGCTGTTCTTTGCTTTTTCTGCACTATCCGCAACACTTTCTAATGAGTTTGAACCGCTTTCTGCCTCATCGGTCAAATTTTCTGCCGAGCTTGCAGCGGCTGAAATGCTGTTTGCTGTATCATCTCCGTCCCAGTTGAACAGCTTTGAAAGCGCATTTATCGCCCCTTTGGCGTACTCTGTAAGTTTTGCGATAGCCGAAGAAAGCTTTTGCACAATATTCGTTGCTACTTGCAAAATTGGCTTGCCTATAACCGCAAGGAGCTGATTCCAGCTCTCTTTTAAGTTGCCTGTTACATTTTCCCAACCGTCTGATTCTCTGCTTGC
>OJNH01003233.1_pt1 | contig 10593 bp, 14 predicted proteins | sample 1597361 | NCBI WGS metagenome assembly OJNH01 (sample SAMEA2452136, study PRJEB22498) | human gut metagenome | biome: human feces; feature: human gut; material: feces | place: Australia | collected 2012
GTTAATGGTAGCACATCGGTCTCCAAAACCGCCTGTGTGGGTTCGAATCCTACTACCCCTGCCATATAAAAATAGGGGGCAAAAAGACTTTTTTTGTAAGGTCTTTTTTCAAGAAGAAGTTTAGTTTTTAAAACTAGCTTCTTTTTTTTTATATTAAAAGATGTATTTTACTAAAAATGGAGGTGAAAAATATAAATAAAAATGTTTTTAGAATAATAATTTTTTCAATTATAATATGTATTTTGTTTATACCAACAATGACTGTAAATAGTAATAGTGAAGAAATTAGTCAGAAAAAAGATTTGATTTTTTATGGTAATTCAAATTTTGCATGGCCAATACCAGGATATACAGCAATATCATCTAATTTTGGAAAAAGGAATGCACCAACTTCAGGAGCTTCTACATATCATAAAGGGGTAGATATTCCAGCACCAGAAGGTACAACATTAATAGCAACAACAGATGGAAAAATAACATTTACAGGCTTTTTAGGAGGAGGTGGATATACAATAACACTTACAACAAAAGACAACATTAAAATTTCATATTGTCATGTATCTCCCAAATACATTGTATCTGAAGGTCAAGAAATTGAACAAGGTCAAATAATAGGAAATGTTGGACCTAAATATGTATATGGAGTTGCTGGAAATACTTATAAAGATGCAACTGGAAATCCTACAAATGGTGCAACAACTGGATGTCATTTACATATAGGATTTAGAATAGATGGGGAATATATAAATCCATTAGATTATTTACAATAGATTAATTATATGATATTATATTAATATTTGAGGAGATGATTTTATGGCATTTGATGGAATTGTAACAAAATCAATTGTTGATGAATTAAAAAACATTATAGGAAGTAAAATAGATAAAATATATGAACCAGATAAAAACACTATAATTTTGGGATTATATTTAAATGGTAAAAATTATGGATTAAACATATGTATAGATTCTCGTAACTATAGAATTAATTTAACAACACATTCAAAAGTAAACCCACTTGTAGCTCCTAATTTTTGTATGTTACTTAGAAAACATTTATTAGGAGGAAGAATTTCAGATGTTACTATGATAGGATTAGAAAGACTTGTAAATATACAGATTGAAACAATAAATGAATTTAATGAAATTGAAATAAAAACATTAGTAATAGAATTGATGGGAAAACATAGTAATATAATATTGATAAATTCAAAAGGAATAATTATTGACGCAATAAGACATATAGATTCTACTAGTTCATATAGAGAAATATTGCCATCACGTATATATACTTTGCCTAAATCAGAAAAATTTGATTTTACAGAATTAAAAGGATATGAAGACTTTTGCGACAAAATATCAAAAGAATTAGAAAGTAACAGCATAGAAAAGGCTATTGTTAATACATTTACTGGATTTAGTTTAGTATTTGCAAAATCAGTAATTAATAGATGTAAAATAAATGAAATATCAACTAAAAGTTTAGAAAAAATATATAATTATGTTTATGTTATAATCAATAAAAGAGAAAATTTAAGTTTTGAAAAAATATATAAAAATGATAAAGTTTCAGATTATGTTATAACAACAGGAGAAAATAATCAAATATTTGAATTAAATTTTTTTATAGATGATTTTTATTTTAAAAGAGAAACAGAAGAAACTTTTAGTAATTATAGAAATAGCATATTAAAAATGATTTTAGAAATTCAAAAAAAATACAATAATCGTTTAATAAGTATAAATTCTAAACTTAAAGAATGTGATGAAATGGATAAATATAAACTATATGGTGAACTTATAACAGCAAATTTATATAGATTAACTAATAGTCACACTTCAAGTATTGAATTAGAAAATTATTATGATAACAACAATTTAATAAAGATACCTTTAGATATAAGGTATAATCCAAGTATTAATGCAAAAAGATATTTTAAAAAATATAGTAAACTAAAAAATGCATTTCAAATTGTTTCTGAACAAAAAAAGGAAACCGAAAAAGAACTTGAATATATTGAAAGTATAGTATATGAACTAGAAAGCAGTACATGTGTAGAAGATGTACAAGATATATTTGAAGAAATAAGTGAAAATGTTATATTTAAGCAAAAATTAAAAAAGAAAGAAAAGAAGAACAAAAAAACAAAAAAGAAACAAAAACGTACATATTCACCTATTGAATATGATATAGACGGATATAAGGTCTATGTTGGAAAAAATAATAAAGAGAATGATTGGCTTACATTCTGTTTCGCAAAAAAAGACGACATATGGTTTCATACAAAAGATATACAACGGAAGTCATGTGATATTAAAGAAAGATAAGCCTATAAATGATGATATATTAGTTAAATGTGCACAGATAGCAGTAAAACATAGTAAAGCAAAACTTTCTTCAAATGTAGCTGTTGATTATTGTCAGGTTCAATTTGTAAAAAAGCCACATACAGCAAAGCCAGGAATGGTAATCTTTACAAATAATAAAACTTTAAATGTTAATCCACTATAAAACCTTGACATAATGCAAAAAAGGTGAGAAAATATAGCTATTAAAAATAAAGAGAAGTAGGAAAAAAATATGGAAACACAAAAAATAAAAGAAATAATAGAAGCAATATTATTTTCAGCAGGTAGAATAGTAACACAAGAAGAATTAATATTAGCTTTAGAAATAGACAAAAATCAATTAGAAAATATAATAAAGATTATGCAAGAAGATTACATGTCAAGAGGGATAGAAATAATTAAAGTAGAAAATGGCTATCAACTATGTACAAAAAAGGAATATTATGAATATATATATCCAATTATAGATAAAAGAGCAAAGCCTAATCTATCAAATGCATCATTAGAAACACTTGCAATAATTGCATATAATCAAAGAGCAACAAGAGCAGAAATAGAAGCAATAAGAGGAGTAAATAGTGATGGAACAATATATAAATTATTAGATTATGGGCTAATAGAAGATGCAGGAAAAGCAGATTTACCAGGTAGACCTACAACATACAAAACAACGCCAGAATTTTTAAAAATGTTTGGATATGAATCTTTGGCAAAATTACCTGAGCTACCAAGATATAAACTTAATGCCAACAGACAAATTGTAATTGATGAATTAGTGGAGGCTCCTATGCCCGCAAAGGGTGAACTTGAGTTAGAAGATAAAGAAAACAATAATTAAAAATAGTAGGAGGAAATTATGGGAGATAATAAAAATTTTGTAAAAGAAATAACAAATATAGATGAAGATTTTGCACAATGGTATACAGACATAGTAAGAAAAGCAGAATTAGCAGATTATACAGATACAAAAGGTTGTATAGCAATAAGACCATATGGATATGCAATATGGGAGAATATTCAAAATTATACAGATAAAAAATTTAAAGAAACAGGAGTACAAAATACATATTTTCCAGTATTAATACCAGAAAGTTTACTTCAGAAAGAAAAAGACCATGTAGAGGGATTTGCACCAGAGGTTGCCTGGGTTACAGAAGCAGGTGAAGAAAAACTAGACGAAAGATTATGTGTAAGACCAACATCTGAAACAATAATAACAACAATGTATTCAAAATGGCTAAAATCTTGGGCAGATTTACCATTTGTATATAATCAATGGTGTAATGTATTAAGATGGGAAAAAGAAACAAGACCATTTTTGCGTTCAAGAGAATTTTTATGGCAAGAGGGACATACAATACATGAAACAGAAAAAGAAGCAAAAGAAAGAACATTGCAAATGTTAGAGATATATGCTGACGTGGTAGAAAACTTACTTGCAATTCCAGTAATAAAAGGAATAAAAACTGAATCTGAAAAATTTGCTGGAGCAGAAGAAACATATACTATAGAAAGTATGACATATGATGGAAAAGCACTTCAATCTGCAACATCACATTATTTTGGTCAAAATTTTACAAAACCATTTGATGTAAAATTCCAAAACAGAGATGGAAAACAAGAATATGCGTATCAAACATCTTGGGGTTCTTCCACAAGATTAATTGGAGCTATAATAATGGCACATGGTGATGATAGAGGATTAAAACTACCACCAAAAGTTGCTCCAATACAAGTAGAAGTAATTCCTATTGCACAACATAAAGAGGGTGTAGAAGAAAAAGTTTCAGAAATATATAATAGACTAAAAACAAAATTTAGAGTAGAAGCGGATTTTAGAAGAAAGGTGTCACCAGGAGTTAAATTTAATGATTCAGAAATGAGAGGAATACCATTACGTTTAGAGATGGGCCCAAGAGATATTGAAAATGAAGAATGTGTATTAGTAAGAAGAGATACATTTGAAAAAATAACAGTAAAATTAGACGAACTTGAAGAAACAATAACAAAATTACTAGATGAAATTCAACAAAATATGTATAACACATGTAAAAAAAGAATGGAAGCTAAAACAACAATAGCACATAATTTAGAAGAATTTCAAGCAAACATGAATACAGAACAAGGATTTATAAAAGCAATGTGGTGCGGAAGTTCTGAATGTGAAGAAAAAATAAAAGAATTAACATCTGCAAAATCTAGATGTATGCCATTTGAACAAGAACATATTGGAGATACATGTGTATGTTGTGGCAAAAAAGCTGATAAAATGGTTGTATGGGGAAGACAATATTAATAGTATAAAATATTTATAAAAATGGTTGTAAAAACAAAAAAAAATTGGTATACTATAAAAGAAAAAATTATCTAAAGGAGGATAAAAATATGGAAGAAAACCAAGAAGAAAAAAGAGAAGAAGTATTAGAAATTGAAGAAAATACAGAGGGAACAAATGATGGAATAAAAATAGCAAATGATGTAATTGCAGTAATAGCAGGAGTTGCAGTATCAGAAGTACCTGGAGTAGCAAGTATGTCTGGAGGATTTGCAGGAGGAATATCAGAAGTATTAAGTGGAAAGAAAAACTTATCAAAAGGAATAAAAGTAGATGCAGGAGAAAAAGAAGTAAAAATAGATGTAAACATAATAGTTGAATATGGTTCAAGAATTCCAGATGTAGCATTTGAAATTCAAAACAGAGTAAAAAAATCAGTAGAAAATATGACAGGACTAAAAGTTGCTGAAGTAAATGTTCATGTTCAAGGAGTAAAAACAGAAAAAGAAGAAAACAACATTGAAGAAAATCAAGAAGCAAAAGAAGAATAAAAATAATTTGTAACAAGAGAGGAAGAATAAAAATGAGGTTTTTAGAAAGATTTGCATTAGTAGTATATTCATATATAATAATATTATTATCAGTAGTACTAAGTTTATTGATATTTAACTGGATTAACTTTAATGTAGTATCAGATATTGTGAAAGTATTAATAAAAGGAGAAGTATCATCAAAAATCACATTAGGTATAAGTATAGTGTTTATATTATTATCAATAAAATGTATATTTTTTGATGAAAAATCTAAGACAAGAGAAAAAAGCACACAAGGAATTTTACTAAAAAATGAAAATGGACAATTAATGATTTCAAAAGAATCAATAGATAGTATGGTTAAAAATGCAGTAGCAGGATTTGATACTGTTAAAGAGTGTAATACTAAAATAGATGTAAATACTGAAAATCAACTAAGAATAACATTATATTTAGTTGTAAATGAAAATGTAATAATAAAAGAACTTGCAAGCAATTTACAAGCAAAAATAAAAAAAGAAATAAAAGAAATATCAGACTTAGAAGTAGAAGAAGTAAATGTTAAAGTAACAAGTTTAAAAGAAATAAAGAAAAACAAAGAATAGGATGATATATAATGGAAAGTTTTAAAGATTTTTTATCTAAATACTTAGGTGCTATAATTGGAGTAATAGTAGCAATATTAATATTGTGCACAAGGTTATATGAATTAATTGTAGCTATAGTACTTATAGTGTTAGGAGCATTTGTAGGAAATTATATACAAAAAAATAAAGATGAAGTAAAAGACAAATTAAAAAATTTTATTGACAGATTATAGTGAGAGGAGGACATGTTAGTTATAAACTAGCATAAGTTAGTAAAAATGAGAAGATCAGCAATTAGAGAATTAACATTTAGATTAATATATAGTTTAGAAATTCAAAAAGAAGAAAATTTAGAAGAACAAATAGAGCTATATTTAGAATGTAATGATGTAGAAGATGAAGAAGCAAAAGAATACATAAAAGATGTAATAATAGGAATAAAAGAACATATTGTAGAAATTCAGGGATTAATAGAAAAAAATCTAAAAGCTGATTGGAAAATAGACAGAATATCTAAAATAGATTTAAGTTTATTAAAACTTGCTATATATGAAATAAAATATAAAAAAATACCATATAAAGTAGCAATAAATGAAAGTTTAGAATTAGCAAAAAAATATGGAGAAGAAACATCTAAAAATTTCATAAATGGAATTTTAGCGAGTGTAGTTAAGGAGATAAACTAATGAAGTATAATGCAATAACAGTAACACAATTAAATAAATACTTAAAAGACAAATTTGATGAAGATGAAAATTTAGGAGCAATATTAATAAAAGGAGAAATCTCTAACTTTAAAAACCATTACACAGGACATCTATATTTTACATTAAAAGACGAGAACTCGTTAATAAAATGTATAATGTTTAAAAGCTATGCTGAAAGGCTAGCTTTTAAACCAAAAGATGGAATGAAAGTAATGGTTTTTGGGTCTGTATCTGTGTTTGAAAGAGATGGAGTATATCAAATATATGCTAAAACAATGATGGAAGACGGAATGGGAGATTTACATGAACAATTTGAGCAATTAAAAGCGAAACTAGAAAAAGAAGGATTATTTGATGAGAATCACAAAAAAGTAATTCCAATGTATCCAAAAGTAGTAGGTGTTTTAACATCGCAAACAGGAGCAGTAATAAGAGACATAATAAATGTATCAACAAGACGAAATCCCAATATACATATTAGATTGTTACCAGTACCAGTGCAAGGATCAGGAGCAGCTGAACAAATTGCTGAAAAAATAAGAATAATGAATGAAAAAAAATTAGCAGATGTATTGATAATTGGTAGAGGAGGAGGTTCACTTGAAGACCTATGGCCATTTAATGAAGAAATAGTTGCAAGAGCAATATATAATTCAGAGCTTCCAATAATATCTGCTGTGGGACATGAAACAGACTTTACGATTGCAGATTTTGTTGCAGATTTAAGAGCACCAACTCCATCTGCAGCTGCGGAGCTTGCTGTGCCAGATGTTTATGAATTAAGAGAAAAAATAAATAATTATAAAAAAAGATACAGAATATCTTTAAAAAAGAAAACTGAACTAATGAGATTAAGATATGAAAAATGTATGAAATCTAGAGTTTTCACAGACCCGATGAGAAAAATAAGAGATATGGATGTTATACTAGACTCTTATATTCAAAAACTAGAAACAATAATAAAAAATATTCAAAAAGATAAAAGTTCATCATATGTAGAATTAGTTGCAAGATTAGATACTTTGAGCCCACTAAAAACTTTAACTAGAGGATATTCTTTAACAGAAAAGGATGAAAAAATAGTTAGAAGTGTAAAAGACTTAGAACCAAATGATAAGGTGAAATTAAAGTTTTTTGATGGAGAGAGAAAAGCAACAATTTGTTAAAACAAATGAAAAAAATTTCTCAAATAGTTTAATATTTGAAAGGAATGATAATAAAATGAAAAAAGAACAAAATATATTAACATTATTTATTATATTAGCAATAATAGCATTATTAGTAATAATAGGCTCAATAGTATATGAATATAAAATAGAAAAAAACAAAGAAACTATTGAAAGTATAAGCATACCACGTGTAGAAACAAAAAAAGAAGATATAGTAGAAAATGAAAATCAAGAACAAGTAAAAGAACCTGAACCAGAAAAAGAAGAATATGTAGGAGAAGAAGAGCAAGAGACAGAAAAGGAAGAAGTAGTAACAACACAAAGTAAAGATGAGAAAGTCATAGAATTGGCTAAAAAGGAATGGGGAGAAGACAATACAGTAACATTTAATATTGAAGAAAAAAAAGGTACTAAATATTATGTTGCAGTAAAAAGAGATGCAATAGTAGTTGCATGGTATGAAGTCGATACTGAAAATTGGAAAATCAATGAATATTAAAAGAGGGAGATAAAATGAATTTTGAAGAATCAATGAAAAAATTAGAAACTATTGTAACAGAATTAGAAAATGGAAAATTAACTCTTGATGAATCTGTACAAAAATTTGAAGAGGGAATGAAGATAGCAAAACAATGTAATGATATATTAGAGGGTGCAGAAAAGAAGATAACAATATTATTAGAAAATGATGGAGAATTAAAAGAAGAAAATTTTGAAGCAAAATAGACCAAGAAAGGAAAAAGGGGTAATGGATAATTTACAAAAAGTAATAACAAATAAGTGCCTATATGTGCCATTTTTTGTGTGGTTAAGTATACAAATTTTTAAGGTAATATATGATTTGATAACAACAAAAAAGTTTAATTTTAAAAGAATAATGGGAGCAGGAGGAATGCCAAGTTCTCACTCTGCTGTAGTTACATGTTTAGCAACATTAATAGGAAGAAGTGAGGGAGTAGATAGTTCAATGTTTGCAATATCTGTAATATTCTCAATGGTGGTAATGTATGATGCGGCAGGAGTTAGAAGAGCTGCAGGAAAACAAGCACATTTGTTAAATAAAATTATAGAAATACCAAGTCTTTCTGGTGTAGAGGTTCAAGAAAGGCTTGTAGAAGTATTGGGACATACACCTTTACAGGTTGTAGTAGGAGCAATTATTGGTATTGTAGTTGGATTACTAGTATAATTATTATATTAATTTATGAAAATGAGGAGTGCATATTTATGACAGATATTGAAATTGCAGAAAGTATAGAACTTAATAAAATTGTAGAAATAGCAAAAAAATTAGATATATCAGAAGATGAAATTGAGATGTATGGAAAATATAAAGCAAAAATATCGAAAGAAGTTAATAAAAAGATAGAAAAGAAAATGGATGGAAAATTAATACTAGTAACAGCAATGAGCCCTACACCATTAGGAGAGGGAAAGACAACAATATCAATATCAATCGCGGATGGTTTAAATAAAATAGGTAAAAAACCAATATTAGCATTAAGAGAGCCATCACTTGGACCAGTATTTGGAATAAAAGGAGGTGCAACAGGAGGCGGATTTGCTCAAGTTGCTCCAATGGAAGATATTAATTTACATTTTACAGGAGATATACATGCAATAACTTCTGCTAATAATTTATTATCTGCAATGATTGATAATCATATTTATTATGGCAATGAATTAGGAATTGAAAAAGTAGTATGGAAAAGATGTGTAGACTTAAATGATAGACAATTAAGAAAAGTAAATACAGGTTTATCATCTGAAAAAAATATTGTACCAAGAGAAGATAGTTTTGATATATCAGTTGCTTCAGAAGTAATGGCAATTTTATGTTTAGCAAAAGACATTGAGGATTTAAAAATAAGATTGGGAAATATTATTATAGGATATAATAAAGAAGAAGAACCTATATTAGCAAAAGATTTAAATGCAGAGGGAGCAATGGCTGTATTATTAAAAGATGCAATAAAACCTAATCTAGTACAAACTCTAGAACATACTCCAGCTATTATTCATGGTGGTCCATTTGCTAATATTGCACATGGTTGTAATTCAATAATAGCAACTAAAATGGCAATGAAACTTGCTGATTATACTATTACAGAAGCTGGATTTGGAGCAGATTTGGGAGCAGAAAAGTTCTTAGATATAAAATGTAGAGAAGCAAAAATAAAACCTGATGTTGTTGTTTGTGTTGCAACAATAAAAGCTTTGAAATATCATGGAGGAGCACCTAAAGAATGTATACAACAGGAAAATATGAAATGTTTAGAAAATGGTATGGAAAATTTGTATAAACATATAAATAATCTAAAAGAGAAGTTTGGATTGAATGTTATTGTTGCAATAAATAAGTATAATACAGATATGCTAGAAGAGTTGAAATTTGTTCAAAATGAATTAACCAAAAGAGAAATACAGTCAAGCATTGTAGAAAGTTGGGCAAAAGGTGGAGATGGTGCAATAGACATTTCTAAGAAAATTATAGAGCTTGCACAAAAAGAAAATAATTTTAAATATATATATGAATTAGATGAGAATATAACTGAAAAAATAAATAAAATAGCTACTAGAATTTATGGAGCAAAAGGAGTAATATATTCAGAAGAAGTTAAAAATAAGATAAAAAAGATAGAAAAAATGGGATATGATAAATTACCAATTTGTATGGCAAAAACACAATATTCATTTTCTGATAATCCACAAAATCTAGAATGTGAAGAACCTTTTGAAATTCATATTAAAGACGTAGAGTTAAAAGCTGGAGCTGGGTTTATTGTTGCATTGGCAGGTAAAATTATGACTATGCCAGGACTTCCTAAAGTTCCATCTGCAGAAAGTATTGATATTGACAAATATGGAAAAGTTGTAGGAATTTTTTAAAAAAAATTATAATAAAAACTTGACATTTAAAAGAATAGTGTGTAAAATATAGCGTATAATAAATAAAAATTGCGTTAACACAAT
>OJNH01003239.1_pt1 | contig 10583 bp, 9 predicted proteins | sample 1597361 | NCBI WGS metagenome assembly OJNH01 (sample SAMEA2452136, study PRJEB22498) | human gut metagenome | biome: human feces; feature: human gut; material: feces | place: Australia | collected 2012
GAGGTTCAGCCAACGGACGCGTACAGCGCTAAGCCAAGAGAGGGAGAGATCAAAAAGTAACGCAATCAACGTAAAATAAAGAATAGAAAAACAAAATGGCTAAATTTGATAAAATAGCAGTCATGCAGAAAATCGGTGAGACCGGTATGGTCCCCGTGTTCTATCATAAAGATGCGGAAATCGCCAAGAAGGTCATCAAGGCCTGCTATGACGGTGGTGTCCGTGCGTTTGAGTTCACCAACCGTGGTGACTTTGCTCATGAAGTGTTTGCAGAATGTGTGAAGTATGCCGCAAAGGAATGTCCGGAACTGGCTCTGGGAGTAGGCTCCGTGGTAGACGCTCCTACGGCAGCGCTTTACATCCAGCTGGGCGCCTGCTTCATTGTAGGTCCGCTCTTCAATCCGGAGATTGCACCGGTCTGCAACCGTCGTCTCGTGCCTTACTGCCCCGGTTGCGGTACGGTATCAGAGATCGGCAAGGCACAGGAGTTGGGATGTGATCTTTGCAAAGTCTTCCCCGGCGACGTGTACGGTCCGGCTTTCGTCAAGGGTATGATGGCCCCCTGCCCATGGTCAAAGATCATGGTAACCGGCGGTGTGGCTCCTACGGAAGAGAATCTGACTGCATGGATCAAGGCCGGTGTTTACTGCGTCGGAATGGGTTCCAAACTGTTCCCGAAAGAAGAAGTGGCAGCAGGCAACTGGCAGTACATTACCGACAAGTGTCGTGAGGCTCTCGGCTACATCTCAGCCGCACGTGGCAAATAACGGAATAGAATCATATAACTGGATTTGAAGGACAGCGTTCCGGTGAGGCATGCACGATCATGCTTTCTCCGGACGCTGTCTTTTTTATATCCCTGCATCGCAATCTTTCTCCCATGCAGGAGAGAGGAAGGGCAGGTATGAGGTCCGCGATGTGAAAGAGCGGTGTCCGATAAGCGTCATTCACAAAATCGGGGTCCCAGGAGTTACCCTAAATGTGGTTTTTTCCTACTTTGCCTTCACTCCTTCACACTATAGTGTAACAGTTTGATAATGAATTAATAAGGTCGTGAATCCGTGCTTTCACTCTCATTCACATGCTCTCTCACGCATTTCCGTGCCCGTAGAGGCACTGACCGGTATTTTCCGACCCTGAAAAAGGCTGGAAACACATGCCCTCAGCGGGGCTGTAAACCCCTTTCATACCCATTCTGGCGTATCTTTTTCAGTCATTCCGTTTTGGTCGGTTTGTTGTTCAAAAGTAAAGGACATCTTCCGGAAAACTCGGCTTACTTTTTAAAAAGTAAGCCTTACTTTTTTGAAAATGTCATGATTTAAGAATTTTTGTTCAAAATAAAATTTTTCTTACAAATGCTGTTTTTCCTTGAAAAATGGCTTCGTGAAGGACTCGTGAAGGAGCGGTGAAGGAGATGGTTCACCCTGCATCCCGCATCCACACTGGGATGTGAAGGGGTGAAGGGGGTTTTGAAGGTAGAAGAGTAGGGAGGAGGTGAAGGAGGAGATTTGTGGAGGATGGCTGCTTGAGAGTGGAAATATTTGTATGGATTTATGTAAGTTAAAAATTGGGGATAAATGGACATATACCTGATTTTAGTTTTTAATAAAAATCAGGTTTTCTACCACAGTCTTAAATGTTTCAAATGTTCTTTTCTGTATTGCTATCTTTTGGGGAGTTTTTACGATTGTTATTTTTTCTCCTTTCGTAGAGGCTATCATGCTGGCTTTAGCTGTAGAGCCACCTTTTCCCGTTATCGCTGCAATAAAGCCTGCTGCAAATATTGCGCCTCTAACTGTCAGGTTGGCTGCCTCATTAATTGTTTCTGCATTTTTCTCTATATACGAAAGTTCAAACTTTACTTTATTTACTTCTTTCTGAATAAACAAAACTTCGCTAATATCATCAAGACAAAAGTATAGATACATTTTAAGAAGAATGATAACAATACTAATTATACGTTCTGTTTTTGTTCCATCTTCTTTTATGTCGGAGACTAATCTTTCGATCCTTGACCGGCGAACATTATAATTGCGTTCTTCTGACAGGTTTTGAAGTCGCACTATATATTTATTTAAAGTCTTGTAGCCAGTTTCAGAATCACAATTGAGTATTTTTATTAATGAAGTAAAGTTTTCAGCGGAAGATTTTATGTTTTTTGAGTTGAAAAGGGATAATACCTTCTCTGATAACAAATCATTATTGATTTTCTGTTCATTAGGGATCTTCTTCAATGTAACAGATGTGTCAACAATTACAACATCAGTTTTTATGTTTTTAATCGTTGTAACCAAATCTCTTAATGTTTTCTCTCTATCTTCGTAATATTTCAAAAAATGAATTCTAATAAGGTTAAGTCGAATGTCCTTGTGATAATCACTTTTGTCTAATTTTACAGGAATAATATGTTTTTTATGGGTAATGGCATAAGCTATTTCGTTAGCAGTGTTGGCTGAAGCATTTGCTCTTTCTGATGCGATGTATAAGAAAATATTACATTCATTGATGGCGTCTTCTATTTGTTGACACCATCCTTTTGTTGATATTAAACCATATTCATCAATCCAACGTTCTATGTGATTGTCATCAAGAACTTTAATAATTTCTGAGATTGCATTTCCCGGAATTACACGACCATTAATATCACGATAATCACCGCTTGCATGACTTATGAATACTTTATTTTTTCCCATATTTTAAATGCTTTAATTTCGTAATACCATTTTTATGGTAAAGACCTAAAATGTCGATTAAAATATACATTGCCGTTTCAGAAGATTCATTTGACCAAGTGTGCCATAATAATTAAATAAATCTCCATTAAGCATGGTAAAAGTACAAATAAAATTTGAACAAGTTATGTTTTCAGGTGTAATATTTTAAATTTTGTGTTTATAATTAGTTTATCTTGAAAGTTGGATAAAAAGCTTGTTTGTATTGTGTAATTGCATAGCATGTCAGTATTGAAACAGAAAATATCCATAGGAACCATAATTTTCTAAAAACCCCAGAATCCATGAATCCAAATAAAGGTATTTCACGGGAAAAACTGTATGCCCAACTGTTCTGTATGGTGTACCTAATGAATGCGATTCATCCAGACCATACTTTCAAGCAAAAACTGAACTCTCTTTTGACAAAATACCCTATTGTAGATGTCGCTGCAATGGGTTTTCCAAAGTTGTGGTATAACGAACCACTTTGAAGATAATATGTTAATGTCTTTTGCTGATAGCGTTTTTTAGTTAAATTTGGAATTGCGATTTAAGTATATCTTCTGATTGTATCATGTCTGAAACGAATTGTTTGTAATCACTCTTTTCTTGTGATATGGAGTAATAAAATGTTTTTAGTTTTGCATTATCATCCGCTCCATATCCCCATAAATCATGACTTGTACTTTGATAAATATTTTCGCTTGGCTGCACAAAAATTCCATTCAATCCCTTCAAGCGATACATATAGGTAATCATTTGGTGAACATCATCACGGCTGATTTCCCTCTTGTATTTTGCGTCTATGATAGTATTGTCAAGTTCTCTATAGAAATCTGGATAACGTGGGTACAGCTTATCTTTCGTCAGGTAAATACGACCAGTACCTTTCTTATTATTGGGATGTTTAAACCCTTGTCTTTCAAAAATGGTAGCAAGATATTCTTCCCACAAATAGGAAATGTCAAACAGGATACCATATACTTTATCTTCTTTTTCTCCATACTTTATTTTTTCATGTTTTAATATTCGCAGACAGAGCTTCTGGAGAGGAGTATAACGGGAATAATAGGGATGACTTATGACTTTTAAGTTACTTTTTATGACCTTTTCTCTTTCTTGTCTGCTATAATGTGAAGTTGCAGAAATAATCTGTGCAACATTTCTACGTGTTTGTTCATCTTTTTCCAATAAGGCTTTCCCGAATTTTGTTTTACCGATATATTCAATCGTGTGCCGTATCAGTTCGGTAATATGGTTATCATGACTAAATTCTCGTGTCCGATAAGCAATACGTCCGTTAAATGGAAAATTCATTTTCAAATGCTTGTTAATGTTTATAACGCCCCGCACATTGGTATCATTGTATTCATTCCGTTGATATTCTTTATATACACCTTGCAACAAAGCCTCATTGAGTAGTAATGGAAACAAATACAAGAGAAAGTCAAATATTTGTTCATCAGTCGTTTCGTGTGATAAATTAATAATATTGATGCACAATACCTTACTAAGCATATAATGCAAAAAGAAATCTTCTCTTGTATTTTTGGAAAAACGGGAATGAATGGAGATAGATTTTCCATTCACTCCTATAAAGCCAACCATATTTCCTGTTTCCAGTAGAAGTTTGGTACATTGCTTTTCTTTCCATTGCGTTTGCAACGAAAACAAATATTGTTTGTCTGCCTCGTCCTCACACAAGTGAAAGGAATGAGGGTAGATGAGTAAATTATTACCATTCTCATCCAACAAATCCGACACTTTTTTGTTTGCGATATTTTGTAACTGCAGATACTCTTCAAGATTATCTGCGGTAAAAGAATAGTTTGTATTATCCTTTAATATCATCATTGTTATTCTTGTTATAATAGACCTGTTCCAGCATCTTTAGGTTTTCCATAGCATTTACAGTACCCCTTAAATATTCAAAAAGCACTCCCTTCAAGTGATTTTCCCAAAGATGTTTATAGGCGGATTTCTTGTTGGTATGGTCTTCGTTCAGATAAAGCTGTAATTTGCAAAAATAGGAACCACCAATGTGATAGGATGCATTCAGCCCCTCTATTCCATTATTGGTATCTTCATCCCATATAGCTACGTTCAGGCGATTCATTACCCCGAGAACTTCTTCTTTCATTTCTTCAAGTTCGTCTAACATACCTGTGTTTTCATAGGCTTTTATTTCTTCCCAGGCAAAACGACGACGCATAGCAAAGTCCATACTTTCTACACTGCGGTCTATGTCGTTCATTGTTCCAATGATATACACATTTTCGGGCACATAGAAGCCTTTGTAGAACGGATCAGCTTCATCCGTTATCATATTCTGATATTGGGTTTTTACTTTTCCTTTTATTCCGCGATAACCAGGATCTATGCTAAAGAAAAGTTCCCCGAATATTTTGGAGATTTCACCACGGTTGATTTCGTCAATGATAAAGATAAATGGAATTCGTTCTTTCTTTTTATCTGATTCATGTTGAAAATCAGAAGAATTATTATTTATATGTCGTTTGGATATTGGATAATTATCCAATATGTATTTTCCTACAGAAGGGACATAAGTATCCTTACCTTTAAAATATTCTTGTGTTCTCAAATATTTTTTTAAGCTATCCATAGCACCGGTATTTGGAGATATAGAAAAATCATTGCCATTTGAGTTGTAAACTATTATACGTTCGCCCTCTATTTTAATATTTAAAGGTTTACCTTCTTTGTGAGTTATTATGTTTTTGCCATTCATTGTGTTACGAAACCAACGGATTGCATCGTCAATTTCCTCATTGGTTAATGATGAATTACTTTTCTCTAAAACATCCATATTATTGGAATGAAAAGCTTTCGGAGTATTTTGTGATTGTGTTGTTCTTTCAAATGACGTAACATCACTACCTGCAATTTCTTCATTTGCCAGATAGGTTATAGCTTTCTTGCAGAAACTCTTAAACACTCCATCTACTCGCCTAAATCCAATGTTCCCATTATTGTCAGGTGGAGTTGGTCGTAATCCTTCTACAAAATCAGTATAGTCGTATGAGGGATGAAACTGTACAAATTCAAATTCTGCATTCATTGCTTCCGCTATGGCTTTAGCCAAATAAGTTTTTCCTGTTCCAGGAGCTCCAGTAAGGATGAGGTTTTTATTTGCTTCTAATAAACTTATATACTTATTGTATTTATTATTATCTTCCATATTATTGTTTTTGTATAATAGATAGTTGGATATATACAGAGGAATCTCTTCTCGTTGATTCAATGTACCGAAAGGAGGCCATTGCTTTTCAGAAAATTGAATATTAAATTCTGAAATAGGAATATATCCTTGTTCCTTAAAGCATAACCAGGCTACATCAATATAGTGTGAATAATAAGAATCATTGCCGTTTTCATCTTTTCCTGCGTAATGAATCCGTTCACTGTATTTGTATTGAGATAAAGCAATTCCTATTCCCCATAGCCCGTAACTGTTATTTGTACAACATACGACATCTCCTTCTTTAATTTGTTTTATCAAAGTAAAAGGACTTATTGCTGTAGGATCATTTTGATAGTCTTGCTTTATTTCGTCAATAGTATAATTTGAGTAATCTGTATGATTCCACCCTATAGCCATGAAATTATGAGAAAGAAAACTTCTCCATGCATTCTCTTTTTGTCCTTGACAATGAGTAGGGCAGATGAAATAGCATTTATGAGGAACTTTCAAATCAGCAATATTCAAATTATTTGGAACAAGAAACTTTGCTGTATCTTTTTCTATACCTAATGAGGCCATGAATAATTCAAATTGTTCTGACAGATAGTCATCTACTACCTCCTTATACAATTTCAGTTCGCGAAATTTATTGTTCGTTTGTGTCCCATCTCCATGATTAGATGTATGTTTTTCTCTTGTATTGTTTTTGTAACCGACAAAGCGGCTTGGAGCAAATAACAACGCATTGCCAAATGATTCGACCACATACCATTTCCCATGTTTGAACCGTTGTAAAGCCCATTCTTTATCTTCTTCTACGGTGCTTTTAGCATAAGAATAGAGGGTGTATATGTTTTTGACGACATCTATTCTGTTTTCTATAAAATCAGTTCTTTCCATATTCATTAGACAACAGTAATAAGTACAAAGGTACATAAAGTCTGTAATATGACAGGTTTTTCATGGACTTTATTTTGATTTATAAGTTAATACTTCATGGAATTATCTTCTTATTGAAAAAACTTCCTTCTGTTGTTGGTCATAAGACCTTTACCACATTATCAACTTTCAGTATGGTTTTGATTTGCTCTAAATTGTCAAATTTTCCTTTTTGCTTGGCGGTAAGATACAGAAATTCCTTATTGCCTGATGTGGATTACATGTAAAATTCATCGGCCATACAATAAATCTCTGTAACTTTAAACTTTGGGAACATAGTGATAATCGTTTAAATGTTATAATTGATTATTCTAAATTTAATACTTTTATTACTATGATTCTATTAACCAATAGATTATATTTATTCTTATTTTGAACTCACGTTATTTAGATAATAGTTCTCCCATATGTGGACGTTCGTGGACAGATTATTAGACTTTCGTCAGGGGAGTATATCATTTGATGTCCTATTAGGAACTTTATTCCGGTACGAACAAAAATATCTATTAGAAAATTACCGAATTTGGTAATTTGTGTGTATCTTTGCAGTAACAAATAGCATTTCACCGCATGAAAGTAACATTCAAAGATGAAGTTTTGTTAGAATTGTATGAAACAGGTAAGACAAAAGATAAGAGGTACAAGAACTTTTGCAAAAACAAGAAATTTATAGATGGATATATACGCGCGGTGAAAACGATGTATGATGTAGAGTCCACTGCTGAGCTAAAACTATTTAGTTTTTTGCATTATGAAAAATTGAAGCACCAAGTAGAGCAACGAAGCTCTGTTCGAATTGTCAATGGCATGGTAGAACGCCTCCTGTTTACGGAAACTGACGATGGTATTGAAGTTGAACTAATTGAAATAGATCGCACACATTATGGCAACAAGAAGTAACAATCCAATTCCTGTTAGAGCAATACACCCAGGAGAAATCCTGCGTGAAGAATTGCAGGAACGAGGTATCAAACAAAAAGATTTTGCCCAACAAATAAGTGTGCAACCCACGCACTTAAATGCATTCATTAAGGGCAAACGTAATTTAAATGAAGATTTGGCGATGAAGTTGGAGCAGCATTTAGGTATCCCTTTTAAGGTCTGGATGAATCTCCAAAACAGTTATACATATGACTGCAAAGCCATAGAGAAACGTAGTATTGAAGAACAGGAAGCCTTTGCGTTTGAGGAAGAATGTTCTAAAATACTAAATTTAAAACATCTATACAAATGTCTTCATTGCCCTTTTACATCTGTCGTTGATAAAGTAAGATGGATAAAAGACTTATTCCCATTTGATCTGCTAACTATACAGGAACAGAAGATGCAAGTGGCTGGTTTCTATAAGCATAGTGAAAAAGTACAGATTGATGAGAAGAATATGCTCACGTGGCTTGTCCTTAATTGGCTGACGATTTCACAGATTTCGAATTTAAACAGCTATGAACAAGGTAATGCTCTGAAAGCTGCTGAAGAAATTGCTTCAATGGCAAATCAAAGAAAAATGAGTGTGAACAATATTAAAGATTGTTTGCAAAGCTATGGCATATCTTTGGCTGAGGTCCAAAAATTAGACAAGGCTCCGATTGATGCTTATTCTACGATAGTGAATGGACATCCAATCATAACCGTGACCTACCGTTACAACGATATGGATAAGTTGGCTTTTGATATTCTACATGAATTATGTCATATTGATCGACACTTATCTGATATCCAGAAGGCATTCATTGCGATTGAAGGGGTCGAATACTCCTCTGACCAAAGAGAAAAAGAAGCGAACGAATTTGCTAAAAATACTCTTATTCCTGAAGCTACATGGAATGAAATCTTAAAAGTGGGTTGTAATAGTCTTTCTCCTCATAAAATTGTAAAAACTATAGCAAAAGAGGCTGAACGATATGGCATTAGTCCATCTATTGCTGTTTCAAGGTATAAGCATGACACTAACTGGTACAAGACCTCAGCTTATCGTTCTCCTAAGATATTTGACTGACATTCATAAAAACTCTTCCACCCGTACCGGATTCCAACAAAGAGTATTGCGGTGCCCATGGGTGGGAGGATTACAATCCCAATATAAAGTTATAGTCAAAAGTAATTGAATTGCAAAAAATAGCAGAATAATATTATCTTTGCACTATGCAATTAAGATTGACAACATCCGGAATAAATGCCTTGCGTAAGCTTTAACGAAATCTGGCAGGTAGCTCCGAAATGTATTTCTTTATTGGATAAAGTTTCATACTTAAATATATATTTAAAATGTCAAGAATAAAGGTCATTGGTTTTATGGCTGTTGTTATGCTCATACTTCTCATGACAACAGGTCTTTTTTCAATTCCTATCGGTGTAAGCGCTTGTTCTGCCATAGGTATTATGTATGGCTATAAATATAAAGATAGGATTTTTGTTAGATGGTCAACGGTTACTTTAGTTATAGGCATATCTTTAATTATTTATACTCTTATATTGATCAAGTCAATGTAATAATACATAAAAAGATTTATATTGACAAACCCGTTGGCAAAGTTGAATATTTATTGATTTAAGTTCTGCCAACGGGTTATTATCAGTTTATGAATTGCATCTGGGGGAACAGCAATTCGTATGTCGTAGGTATGCCACGCTGATTGTAGGAACTATTGTTGGTATCCGGATTATTTTATCCTGAAGAACCACAGTTCATTGAAATCCCTGTTGCCCGAAGGAGCATTCTTTTCGATAATGGTATTGTCCGGTTGTGTGGGGGAGGTAATACCGAAGTCATCATCATTTGCTACGCATAGAATGGAATCGCCGATCAGGGCAATGCCTTCTGCCTTGTCGTGACCATAATCGGGGGCGGCCTTTACGATATCCAGTACCAGGGTTTTCTGGAGTATTGGAGAACGGTCTGACAGACAAACCTTATACACTTTCTTGTTGGCGGGAGTGTGCTCATCGGGAAACTTACCGTCTCTTTCGAGTACCAACAGTGTACTGTCACTGAGCCAGCATAAGGCATTTGCTCCGTCGCTGTCGGTATCAAGCGGATAGCGGAATTCTGTCCAGTTCTTGTCGGTCAGATCGTATCTGAAAAGGGGGACGATATGTTCCTTTTCACCCATAAGAGGTGACTGCATGATGCCATACAAGTAGGTTCCGTCAGGGTTGGCACAAAGGCCTTCCAGCCCTCTGTTGGGCTTCCTGCTCTGATAATGCTGCGGCATGCTTCCGTCGAAAGGAGACAGAAGATCAATACATCTGCCGGAGCGGTCGAAGTGCATCAGGAACGGGCCGTATTCATCGCTGACCCAGAATGTGCTGTCCGGTAATAAGGCCAGACCTTCGGGGTCTATTCCATGTGAAGCGGATGACTGTATTTTCTTTCCATACAGGTCATAGGCTGTTTCACCCGTCTGTCCCGGACTGTCCTTGATAGGGAGTCCCGTAAACGGCCGGTTGTCCTGATCCTTCAAGATGATTTCGTGTTTCAGGACAAAGCGGTCGCCGTCCTTTGAGAAGATGCCGATGCGTGGGCTGAAGTCCGGTTCCGGGAAAATCTTTCCGTCGCCGGATTGGTTGTCTACATTCGGACCTCTATCGGTCAGGAGCCAGAAGGTATGGTCCTTGTCGCAATAGACGAGGTCGGAACCGTAGCCTCCGATCTGATAAGTGGTTCCGGTATCCATCACACTGAAGGATCGGGAGGGGAGAGGATAGTGCCGCACGGAGGATGATGAACC
>OJNH01003246.1_pt1 | contig 10565 bp, 7 predicted proteins | sample 1597361 | NCBI WGS metagenome assembly OJNH01 (sample SAMEA2452136, study PRJEB22498) | human gut metagenome | biome: human feces; feature: human gut; material: feces | place: Australia | collected 2012
CAGTTAGAACAAATTGAGGGAGAATTAAAAGATAAATTATTAGAAATAAAAATTGAAAGTGGAAAGTAGAATTATATTCACTCTAAAACTTGACATAACATAAACAAAAAGAGTATAATATATACAGTTAAGGCAAAGTCCTTTTTATATAGATATCACAAAAGATGAAAGGAGGCAAATGTAAGTAACTAATAATAATTTATAAGAACAAAAGGAGAAAAAAGAATGAAAAAAGTAAAATGGATTATTATGATACTTATGTCAGTAGTGATTATTTGGATGATAGCAGATTTACGGACTGATGATAAAAGCGCCGATTTAATTTATATTGCTTCAAATGGACGAACTGGAGCGTATTTAAGTTATAACGGAAAGAATGGAAAGAAATTGGCGCTAGAAAATAAAGTGACAATTAACCTAAAGAAAGGAGAAACAGTTTTTATCAAATTTCAGTGCAGAGCTTGTGGAAATAAGCAAAAGTTTGATATTGATAAAAACTGGTCAAGGATAATTTCGTGTGACTGTCCGGAACGAATTGATAAAAACAACAATTCAAAGGAATATGTGGCAGTTGTTGTTAATTATTCAGAATGAAAAATAGTAAAATAAACACATAACTCATTTGTTATATTTAAGTTTACTGTAGTAAGGTTCTCACTCATTTGTGAGAGCTTTTTTCATGTAAATCTCTTTTATTTAATTAAAAATTATAGTATAATATACAAAAAAAGAAAGAAGAGATAATAAACATGAAATTAAATATAGTAATGGTAGAACCTGAAATACCACAAAATACAGGAAATATAGCAAGAACATGTGCAATAACAGGAGCAAAATTACATTTAGTACATCCATTAGGATTTAAAATAGATGAAAAATCAATAAAAAGAGCAGGATTAGATTATTGGGATAAATTAGATATAGAAGAACATGATTCATTAGAAAAATTTTTAGAAAAGTATAATCCAGAAGAAAATAATATGTTTTTTGCTACAACAAAAGGAATAACACAATATACAGATATAGATTATTCTGAAATGAACGAGGTATTTGTATTATATGGAAAAGAAACAAAGGGATTACCAGAGTGGCTTTTAGAAAAATATTTAGACAAAAAAACAATAAGAATACCAATGTTACCAACATTAAGGTCATTAAATTTGTCAAATTCTGTTGCAATAATTACCTATGAAATATTAAGACAACATAATTTTGAGGACTTACAAGGAGTTAGTAATTATTTTGAAAAATAGAATATTACAAAAATGTTACAGAAATAATATTTTTTTATTACATTATTAAAATATAGTACATAATACTTTTATTTATGGTATAATTTAAAAGAAAAGTGTAAAAATTTATAATAATTGCTCTAAAAATAACAAAAAAAGGAAAAAAATTCTTGTTTTTTTAGAAAAATATGATATAATTATTTATGTAACCATTAAAGTGCATAAGGAGGATTCAAAATGAATAACCCTAAAAATGAGATTAGCAGAAGAGTTAAAGAAGTAGAGAGTAAAGCAGAAGAAATTGTAAACCAAGGTGTAGTTGGAAAAGATTCTTTAAAATTGCAAAATACTTTGGAAGCTCATGCAAGAATTAAGTTTCTTTTGGAGGAATTGGATTATACTTTATCAAAAGATATTCCAAGTGAAGATGTATTAGATAAGATTTCAAGTGTTGAAAAAGAATTAGATAATGTATTTCCAAAAGAAAAATAATGTGGTTAGAAGTAGAGCGATTTATATTGCTCTACTTATTTTTTTCTTAAGTGGAAAAAGAAAGAGGAAAGATAATGGGAAAATCTTATTATAGTGTAGAAGAAAAAATTGATAATGAAAATAGAAAAAGAGAAAAGATAAAAATGTTAGAAGATACAATAATAAGTATCATAGAAGATCCATTAAAGAATGGTTTTACAGAAGAGCAAATGTTTTTAATGAGTTTTTATGGTCTAAACGAAGAGGATATTTCAGATAAAAAGTTTGATTTATCTAATGTAAGTCAAATCGAATATATGAAGAGTGACAAAACAAAAGATCAAATAGAAACTGATAGATATAATGCATTAATAGATATGTATTCAACAGTAGAAACCTTTGATGAAGAAAAGATAAATGATTTTAATGATCCATTTCATAAAGAAATAAAAGAATGGGATGATTATACAAGAGAATTTGAACAAGATCCATTAATTGTAAAAAAAATGAGAAATCTTCAAATGTTAAATAGAATGGCACATGGATATGATGCATTATTTAAAAGCATATTGTATAGCAAAATTCCAATGCTTAATACTAGTTTTGGAGAAATTGATAAGAAAAATATAGAAAAATATATAGAGGAAATGTATTCTATAATAGAAGAAGATTCACAAAAAGCAACACAAAGTTTGATAAAAAAATTAGGAACAAATCAAACTAGAAATTTGAAGAATGATAAAATAGTGGAATATTGTATTAATGCAAGAAATTGGATGTTTAAGCAAAAATCAAAGTATATACAAGAGGTTTTGCACGACTTACAATATACTAAAGGTGAATATAAATATGGAGTGAAAGAAGATGCATTTATGTTTGATGTCCCAGGATATGGGCAATTTTCTGTTCATATGGGAAAAAATAATGCACAAAAAGTCGAGAAATTAAGAACATTATATGATGTAAAAGATTATGAGGGAGATTTTTTAGGAAGTGTTTATATACTTTCAAAGGCAGATCCGGAATTAGTAAAAAATGTTGATGTAGAAAATTTATCAGAAAAAAATAAACAAAGATATCAAATAGTGAGTTCTATAGTAGAAAATATAGATGTGAAAGAAAGTACAGGAGTTTCAGAGAGCAGTAAAATACAAGAAAGTAATGAAAGAATTGAATTTGATAGTTTGATAGAAAGTTTACAAGACAAAGAAAAAGCAAATGAAATAGTAAAAATTTTAAAGGAAGTAGGTATAGAACCGGAAACTGTAATAACTAAAAAAATATTAGATAAAGGAAATCCTGAGGCAATTAGTGATGTTATAGAAATATTAAATAATAATGGAATAGACTTAGAAATATTAAACAGATGTAAGAGATTATTATTAGTTAGTCAAGAAAAAGCCATTGATATTATGGAAATTTTAGACAAAATAAATAAATTAGAAATTGATTCTAATATAATAACTGAATATCCTAATTTTTTAACAGTCTCAGAATCAGATAAAATTGAACCAATATATGAAGTGCTAAAACAATATAAGATAGATTTAACAAATCAAAATATAAGTGTTGCATTTGAAGGAGATGCTCAAAATATAAAGAAAAATATGGATTTATTCATTGAAAATGGATTATATGAGTATGCACAAACAGGTGTAAATAAATTGTTCACTAGTAATAATAAAAATTTAAACATGAGAATTAATTTATTAAATAAATATAATACTCCACTGGTAACTGAAAATAATGATAAAAGAAAAATAAATGAAGAATTATTTAAAACAGAAGAAGACTTAATGGAAACATATGGAATAACCAACAAAGAGACATTGAATAAATTATCCAGTGTTGGAGGTCAAGATTTGATTAAAGACAACAAATACTATGTTAAAGATGAGAATGAAACAATTTTATTAAGTGATGAGCAACAAAAAATATCAGATGACATTTTTCAAAAATTAGATACAAATAAATCACAAGATGGAATTGTAATAAAGATAGGAGATTATTTTTATAGTGCAAATAAAGTTAAAGAACAAATAGATGAAATTATTTCTAAATGTGATATTAATAGCTTAAAAAATGAAGATATTAGTGAAATTTTAAAGGTAGCATTATTAAAAAATAAAAATATAGAACAAAATGAAATTGAAGAAGTTTCAAAAGAAGTAGTAAGTTTAACTAAAGAAAATGAAGAATATAAAAAAGTAAGACAGATGACAAGTGATATAGTAGAAAAACAACAAAATATTGATTATATAGATCAAAAAATAGCTGAATTAAAAGATGAGAAAAAACAATTAAAAAAACAAATTAAGAAAATGGAAGAAAAAATAAATCAAAGTATTCTAGAAAATGATGAACCTAATTCAGAAATAATACAAGATATAAAAAAATTATTGGAAATTAGTCAAGAACTACAAGAGAAAAGAAGAGAAAATAAACAATTAATAAAAAAATATAAAGAAGATAAAAAAGCAATAAAGAGTGAATTAAAACAGGGTAAAGAATTAAGGAAGAGTTTATTAGATGAGAGGTAAAAATGATAGATTTTATTAATAAAATAAAGCGATTTTTTAAAAATATTATTTCAAAAAATAAAATTAAAAGATTAGATGTTCCTAAAGAAAGTGATATAAAACAAAAAAGTAAAAATGAATTTTTTGAATTATATAATAAAGTAAAAAACAAAACAATCGACTTACAAGAAATAGAAAGAGAAGATTTATTAAAAATAAGAAGATTATTACTTGAAGAATTAAAAATTCAAGACAAAAAAATAGAAGAAGAAATAGTAGAATTAGAAATATTGAAAAGAGTTTCTTAAAAAATTTTTCTCCCTTAAATAAGGGAGTTTTTTTATTCTTTTATATAAATTTTATTGAAGAATATAAGAAAAAGTGATATTATTTTAATACTAAGAAGAGAAAGCTTTTAACCTAGAAAGGAAGATATAAATAGTGGAGGAAATTGAAGGAGTATTAACAGAAATAATATATCAAAATGAAGTAAACAGTTATCTAGTAGGAATATTTGAAACAGAAGAAGAACAAATAACTGTAGTAGGATATTTGCCATTCATAAGAAAAGGAGATTCGCTAAAAATAGTAGGTAAATTTGTTGAACATAAAGACTATGGTGAGCAATTTAAAATAGAAACATTTGAAAAGCTTATGCCCAAAACACTTGGAGCACTTGAAACATATTTAGCAAATGGAGATATAAAAGGAGTAGGACCTGCAACAGCCTCTAAAATAGTAAATAAATTCGGAGAAGACACAATATATGTATTAAAATTTGAGCCAGAAAAATTAGCACAAATAAAAGGAATAACTAAAGATAAAGCAATAGAAATCTCAGAAAGCTTTATAGAAAATTGGGAAGTTTGGCAAATAGTTGGATTTCTTGAAAGATTTGGAATAGGAGCTGAAAGTGCAAAAAAGGTATATGATTTATTAGGAATAAATGCTATTGCAGAAATAGAAGCAAATCCATATATATTAATAGATATATCACGAGGTGTAGACTTTAAACAAATAGATGAAATGGCAATACAACTTGGAGTAGAAAAAGAAAATCAAAAAAGAGTGAAAAGTGGAATAAAATATGCATTAATAAAAATAACATATAATGGACATTGTTGTACATTAAAAGAAAATTTAATTGAATATGTAAAAACACTTTTAAATGTAAATGAGCCTGTGATAGAAGATGGAATAATTAATTTAAAAGTAAATAATGAAATTATAATTGAAAACAGAAATGGAGAAGAATGGATATATTTATATTCATTTTATAATGCAGAAAATCAAATAGCAGAAAGAATAACAAAATTAGATAAAGCTAGAAATGTAAAAAAAGTATCAAATATAGAAAAAGAATTAAGACTAGTAGAAGAAAGAACAGATATATTATTATCAGAAAAACAAAAAGAAGCTATAAAAGCAATAAATGATAATAATGTAACAATTATAACAGGTGGACCAGGAACAGGTAAAACAACAATAATTAAAAGTATAATAGAAATATATAAACAAAAGAAATATAAGATTGTTCTATGTGCACCAACAGGAAGAGCAGCAAAGAGAATGTCAGAAACTACAGGAGAAGAAGCAAGTACATTACATAGATTACTAGAAATAGGAAAGGTTGATGAAGAATCATTATTTAAAAAAGATAATGAATATCAAGGGGCACCTATAGATGGTGATATAATAATAGTGGATGAGGTTTCAATGGTTGATATGTTTATTATGAGCTATTTATTAGATTGCATATATCAAGGGACAAAATTGATATTAGTAGGAGATAGTGACCAATTACCATCAGTTGGACCGGGAAGTGTTTTAAAAGATTTAATTGCATCAGAAAAGATAGTAACAGTACATCTTGATAAAATATTTAGACAGGCAGCAAAAAGTAAAATAATTGTAAATGCACATAGAGTAAATAATGGAAAAAGATTTATAAGCAAAGAAGATCCTGAATTAGATAAAGATGCTAATCAAGACTTTTTCTTTATAAAAGAAAATAATCAAGAAAAAATATTAAAAGAAGTATTATCATTATGCAATGGACGACTAAAGAATTTTGGAGAATATGACTTTTTTGAAAATATACAGGTTTTAACACCAACTAAAAAAGGTTTACTTGGAACTAAAGAGCTGAATAAAGCATTACAAGAGGAATTAAATCCACACAGAGAAAGTGAAGCAGAAAAAAATAGCATGGGGGCTATTTTTAGAATTGGTGATAGGGTAATGCAAATAAAAAATAATTATGACATGTATTGGGAAAGATTATGTGAAAGTGGTGTTGAGACAGGAAATGGAATATTTAATGGTGAAACAGGCATAATAACAAGTATTAATGAAAAAGGAAAAATCTTGTGTGTCAAGTTTGATGATGAAAAAGTGTGTAAATATGAATTTAATGATTTAGAACAAATAGAACATAGTTATTGTATGACTATTCATAAGGCACAAGGTAGTGAATTTGATGTTGTTATTATGATTGTACCACAAACTGCACCAATGCTTCTTACAAGAAATTTATTGTATACAGGTTTAACTCGTGCTAAAAAACTATTAATTGTTATTGGTAATGATAGAGTTGTTGATTATATGATTAAAAATGTTGATAGTAAAAAAAGAAATACAGGTCTTGAATTTAAACTTAAAAATACGTAAACTTGCTTTGCAATACTTGTAATACCTGTAATTTATAATTTTTGCTATATTGTTGAATAGATGGAAAAATAAAAGCAAAAAAAATGCCAGAAGAAGATGTTATTGTAACGTCTTCTTTTTCTGACATTTAGCCACCCTGAGATTGGTGGAAAAGGAAAATGTTATATTACGAATACCTATTTAACCAATATAATATTAAATAGGTAATGTAACATAGTGACAAAATCACATAAGTTGGTAGATATATAATCATAATTATAAGGACTACCAATCTAAGAAATTTTCCGGTTTTTGAATATCCGGAATGAAAAAGGAACTTGGCTATATCACTGTTCTCGATGAGCCGTTCACGTTTTTCTACATCCTTCTGGTAATACACACCATGAGTAGAATTCCAGCCATATTTGGCAGAATCTTCTCTGATAGAAGAAATATCCAAGGATATTTCATTGTAGTCCCAGGCGGTAACTATAAACTTTAATGCATAAACTGCACCTAAAGTCATAATTAAAACAACGAGTATCCGGAAAATATTTTTTTTTATTTTTTTTGTCATATTTGATTCCTCCATTCAAAAATTTAGTTAACTATATTATATCACAAAAATTGATATTAGGCAAATTTAATAAAAAGCAATAGTATAATAATGTATAAATAAGCACTTTTTGCAAACAATATGTATAAAACATATTTTGCAAGGAGTGGATTTTTTTGAAAAAATATCAAAAATTAGAAATAGAAGGAGCGATACTAGATGAAGAGCAACTAAAAGCACACATGGAAAAAATAGCAATACAACACACATTAAAAAACAAATCAAACAAAAGCACATATCCAGTACCACAAATGCTAGAAAACTATGCCAAAATAAAAAATGTGTACAATCTATTAAATGAACATATAAAATTAGAAATAAGTATACATCCAGCAGGAGAATGGATTTTAGACAATTTTTATATAATAGAAGAGACTGTTAGACAAATAGAAAAAGAAATGACAATAAAAAAATACACAAACTTTTTAGGAATACAAAATGGAAAATATGCTGGATTCGCAAGAATATACGTATTAGCAACAGAGATTGTAGCATACACAGACAACAAAATAGATGGAGAAAATCTAGAAAAATATCTTCAAGCATATCAAACCAAAAAAACGTTAAATATGGAAGAAATATGGAATATAGGTTTATTTTTGCAAATAGCCATAATACAAAATATTTCTGAAATATGTGACAAAATATACAGTAGTCAAATGCAAAAATATAAAGTAAAAAATATAATTGAAAGACTAGTAGAAAAAAAAGAAAAAAGTGAACTTAAATATAATCAAATAACAGGAACGAAATTAAAATCTACAGAATTCAAAAGCATGAAATATCCATTTATAGAATACATGTCATACTCACTAAAAAAATACGGAAAAAAAGCATATGGATATTTAAATATTTTAGAAGAAGAAGTAGAAAAATTAGGAATAACTGTTTCAGACGCAATACAAAAAGAGCATTTTGCAACAGCACTAAGAAAAATTTCAATGGCAAATTGTATAACAAGCATAAAGAAAATTCAAAGAATCAATTTTTTAGATATATTTGAAAAAATAAATGGGGTAGAAGAAATTTTAAATAATGACCCATCTGGAATATATAGAAACATGGAATACAAAACAAAAGAATATTACAGAAATACGATAAAAGAAATTGCAAGAAAAACTAATATGTCAGAAATATATATTGCAAAAAAAACAATAGAATTGTGTAATCAAGAAACTCAAGGAAGCAGAGAAAGACATATAGGCTATTATTTAATTGATGAGGGAAAAAAGAAATTATATAATAAATTAGAATATAAAGAAAAAGTAATTACACAACAAGTCAAAGCAAAAATTTATATTGCAGTATTTTTTATATTAACAATAATAATTTCAATAATTATATCAAAATCAATAGTAAAAGAAATTTCTAAGCTTATAGTTACAACATTATTATTAATTATACCAATATCAGAATTTGTAAACCAGACAATTCAATATATATTAGGCAAAGCTGTAAAACCAAAACTTATACCTAAAATGGATTTTTTTGAGGGAATAGATGAAAAAAATGCTACATTTGTTGTAATCCCAACAATAATAAAATCAAAAGAAAAAGTACAAGAACTATATAGAAAAATGGAAGTATTCTATTTAGCTAATAAAAGCAATAATTTATATTTTGCTCTTTTAGGAGATTGTTCAGAAAGTGAAAAGAAAGATGAAGAATTTGATAAAGAAGTAGTTGAAGAGGGATTAAAACAAGTTGAAAAATTAAATTGTAAATATTCTAATAATAAATTTCCAATTTTTCATTTTATATATAGAGAAAGACAATATAATAATAATGAAGAAAAATACTTAGGATGGGAAAGAAAAAGAGGATTGTTAACACAATTCAATGAATATATTTTAAAACATGAAAAAAATGAATTTAAAGTAAATACTATAAATCAAGAAAAATTACCTAAAATAAAATATGTTATAACATTAGATTCTGATACAGATTTAGTACTAAATACTGCCTTTGAGCTTGTGGGAGCAATGGCACATATATTAAATAGACCAGAAGTAAAAAATGGAATTGTGGTAAAAGGTCATGGAATTATGCAACCAAGAGTTGGAGTAAATTTAGATATAAGTCATAAAAACCTATTTACAAAAATATTTGCAGGAGCAGGTGGAATTGATAATTATACAAATGCAATTTCAGATGTATATCAAGATAATTTTGGCGAGGGAATATTCACAGGAAAGGGAATATATGATGTAGAAGTATTTTCAAATGTTTTAAAAAATGAGATACCAGAAAATACAGTTTTAAGTCATGATTTATTAGAGGGAAGCTATTTAAGATGTGGACTTGCTACAGATATAATGTTAATGGATGGATATCCAACTAAATATGCAGGTTTTACAAACAGACTTGCAAGATGGACAAGAGGAGACTGGCAAATTACTAAATGGTTAAAAAGTAAGTTAAATATGCTTTCTAAATTTAAAATTTTTGATAATTTAAGAAGAAGTTTATTTGAAATTTCTATAATTGTATTATTAGCATGGTTAATTTATATAAAAATGAATTGGTTAATATGGGGAATATTAGTAATTGTAATATATCCATTTTTGTTAGAAATGTTTAGTTTAGCATTTTCTAGAAAAGAGGGAGAAAAAAAGCAAAAAACTTTTACACCACACATCGCAGGCTTTAAAGGTGCAATATATAGAGCAATTCTTACACTTGGATGTATGCCATATAAAGCATATATTGAATTAGAATCAATTTGTAAAACAATATATAGATTAACAATTACTCATAAACATTTACTTGAATGGATGACATCAGAAGAAGCAGATAAACAATCAAAAACAACATTTGCAAATTATTATAAAATGATGTTTATAAATGTAGTATTAGGAATTATATCTTTAATTATTGGAATAGCAATGAATTTTTTACTACTAGTTGGTATAGGAATCTTATGGATAATTACTCCATATATAATGTATAAAATTAGTATTATTCCTGAAAAAAATAAAAAAGAGATATCTAAAAATGATGAAAAATATTTAAAAGAAATAGCATATAAAACATGGCAATATTTTAAAGATTATTTAAAACCTGAAAATAATTATTTAA
>OJNH01003251.1_pt1 | contig 10553 bp, 9 predicted proteins | sample 1597361 | NCBI WGS metagenome assembly OJNH01 (sample SAMEA2452136, study PRJEB22498) | human gut metagenome | biome: human feces; feature: human gut; material: feces | place: Australia | collected 2012
GCTTAAATTTTCCAGAAACCCGAATACAGGTATTTTATCTCTTGACGGCTCGAAATTTACAATTGATTCTCCGGATATAAAGAATAAAATAGATATTTACGGGAATAATAATACTATTAACGGCGGTGCGCTTGCGGATGTTATAACGGTTCAATCAGGTTCAAATAATACCATAAACGGAGGAGCTGGTAACGATAATTTAGTTTTAAATTCCGAAAATAATTCACTTTTTGGCGGTGAAGGCGATGATACTTTGACTCTTAATGCTTCTACAAATCTGGAAGTTAATGGAGGCGCCGGAAACGACACCCTGAATATAATTTCAAATAATAATACCAATATAGTTTCCGGCGCCGGAGATGACAATATTAAAGTAAGCGGAACAGGAAATAATATTGAAGCGGGCAGCGGAAATAACTCTATAACTCTGAATGCAGGTAATAATACTGTAATAGCCGGAGATGGAAATAATAGTTTTAAAGTTGGCTCTGATAACAATACAATAACAGCAGGAAACGGAAAAAATAATATTGGAATATCTGGCTGCGGAAATACTTTGACCTCCGGAAATTCAAGCGGTACTGTAAATATTAATGGTGATAATAACAATGTGACGCTTTTGGATGGGAAAAACAATATTGTTATTAATGGAAATTCAAATACATATACCGGCGGTAAAGATGTTGATACCATAAAAATCAGCGGTGATAATAATTATGCAGAAGGCGGCGGAGCTGATGATAAATTTACAGTCGTAAAAGGGCATAATAATACAGTTGATGGAAATGACGGAACTCAAAATACGCTGAAAGATTACGGCGTAGATACAACTTATTACAATATAATGAAAATAGTCAGCCAGCCATTTGAACTTAATATCAAAGTTGATATAGGAAGCGGTGATGATAAATATATAAGCACATCTCTTAATCTTGAACTTTATGATTTTTCAGTAGATTTGACCACACCTGACGGCGCATGCACAGCTCTTGATATGATAGACGAAATGCTGTCAAATGTTTCGTCGCAGATTGTGAATATCGGCGCTGCAATTAACCGTCTTGAACTTGTTCTGGATGAACAGAATATAAAAATTGAAAACATGATTTCAACACGTTCAACCTTAAGAGATGCAGATGTCGCAAAAGAGAGTGCAAATTATATTCGATATCAGATTTTGCAGCAGGCAAGTGCAACCTTGATGTCTGCAACGAGAAATTTAAACGCCCAAAATGTTCTGGGGCTTATCGGACAGCTGTAAATTTTGACTTTTGTGTTTCAATAATTAATCATACAAATAGATGTATACAAAAACATTAACATCTGTCACAATACATTTGTGAGAATATATTATGCCCTTTGTCTATAGACTTCAAAAAGTATTGGAATTTCGTATCCGAGCGAAAGAACAGCAGCTGCTTGTAGTTCAGAAAGCACAGCAGGATGTCTATTTGCAAGAGGAAAAAATTCGTCAGAATGAAGCGGAAATCCGACAAACAATTCAAAACAAAAGAACTGCAGATTTCAGGATGATGGAATATTATGATAATTATCTTCATCACCTCTGGGACAAAGCAGATGCGCTGGAACAGGAAAGACGCAGGCTTCAGGCAATATTAGACGAAGAACAAAAAAAACTTGTAAAACTAGAACAAGCAGTAAAAGTTGTTGAAAAACACAAAGAAAAACAGCGCGAAGCATACTTAGAAGAACAAAAAGCGATTGAACTAAAGCAGTTTTCCGAAATCGGCGTACAAAGATTTTTTATACATTCAAGAGAAGAAGCTGAAGAACAAGAGCTGCAGGAACAATTAAGAAAATTGGAGAGTGAATAATATGAATATCGGTGTAAACTCAAACTTAACAACAAATACAGTATCTTCAACTTCGTCTTCAAAATCTCAAAATGCAGATTCTCCAAAATTTGCAGAGGAACTTCAAAACCTTTCTGGAGAAAAAACTAAAGAAGAAAAAACTTCAGAAACAAAAGAAACTAAAAAATCCGATAAAGAGGCTGAGGAAAAATCAAAGGATGATATCGGAGAAGTAATCGACGGACTGGAAGATGCAGTTGCAGAGATTAATGACAAACTCAACCAGACAGATGAAAATGAGGAAGCTGATTTAAAGGACGGACTTATTTCTGTCGATAAAAATACAAAGAATGAGGGTAATGCCTTGATAAATAATGATATGAATATTCAAGACCCGAATGAGGCTCTGAAATTTCAGATGAATGCAAGCATGAACTTTAACAGTGACGGCCAGCCATTCTCTGATTTGATGAAAAATCAGGATAATACAAAATTGAATTCTTCGGCAAAAGATCTGGCCGAAGAACAGGCTGTTCTCTCCACAATGGACGAAAATATTGCAATGGCAAATAAAAACAGGGTTCTTGCAGGTGCTCAGGAAGAAACTCAAAGTTCACGTGTAAAAACTGTTACAAATAGTGACGGCGTTAAAAAAGTTGATAAACAATCTAATGTTACTGTTGAAACTGTTGTTAAATATGACAGCATAATTATGAATGAGAGTGATGTAGATTTCTTTGTGAAACTTGTGGAAAATGGTCAGGCAGATGCATCCGCAGCAGCTGCTAAAAATTCCAAGGTGTCTAAAGCTCTGGCTGATTTGATTGCAAAATCTATGAAAGATAATCAGCCTGTAAGAATAGATTTTGACAATAATATTTCTGTCATTATAAAAATAGGTAGAGATGGAAAGATTTCCGCAGACTTCCTTCCTAGTTCACAGGTAGCGGAAGCATATCTAAAGGAAAATCTGCCGCTTTTAAAACAAAGGTTTGATGAAAGCAATATTGAATATGATGAATTAAATCATAGGCAGCAAAAACAAGACGAAAAAGAAAATCAAAAGAAGGGGCGCAAAGATGAATGATTTGTACACAACAGCCATTAACACCCAGAAAGCAACCGTACAGTGGATGGATGTTTTAGCTGACAACCTTACAAATGTTTATACTCCGGGATTTAGAGAAAACAAAGTTACATTCAAAACTTTCCTCGGCGGTGCGGTAATTGATAATAATGTTAAAAACCTTGGTCAGGGTAAGTCTACTCCGGGTACTTCTAACGAAAACCTGTTTTTTGAAGGAAGCGGATATTTTATGCTGAGAAGTCCGGACGGGAATGTTCAATATACACGTTTAGGAGAATTTACATTTGACTCGGAAGGTGTGTACAGAGCTAAAAGCGGTGCAACAGTTCAGGGGTATATACTTAATGACAAAGGCGAAATTATGTCCGGTACAAAATCTCTGAGCGCAGATTTGTATGAAGAAACAGCCCTAAAAGGCGGTGCTTTAAGTGTTCCGACTACAAACATTAAACTCTGGATTGATCCTAACAATGGCAAGTTTTTAGGTAAATATGATGAGTACGAAATAAAAAATGACGGTACAATTTACGGAAAAGCTGACGGTGGCAATCGTTCTGTTCCGCTTTATAAAATTGCGACAGCAAACTTCCATAATCCAAACGGTTTATATGAAGTTAAAGACGGGCTTTTTGTTGAAACTCCTGAATCCGGAAAACCGGTAGTAGGAAGAGGCGAAATCCGTTCAGGACTTCTTGAACAGGCTAATACTGATTTTAAAGCAAATATGTCAGGCTATCAGCAGGCTAAAGTTCAAATGGAACTTGTTAACGCACTGATTAAGTCTAACAAAGACCTGCTGCAATCAGCTATGGAAATGGCAACCCAATAGGGGGTAAATGAAACCAGTTTGTAGGTAAGGCTACAAGATTGGCGTGAAGCAAAAAACGTACGTAGACCAAGGGGCGGCTAGTCTCGTCAAAATACTAAACTGATTTTTGATTTACAAGCCCGCCTTTAGGTAAAACTACAAACATGGCTAGATAAATTTATTAGTTAAACTCCGTTTTATAGAGGGATTAAGGGATACTTTAATTCCTTTTTTATTATTTGGCCTGTTTGTAACAATTTGTAAATTTTTATTAAAGTTTTTCAAAAATATGCCGTTAAACATAATATAAAGGGTTGAAGCGGCAGGTTTATGAGAAAATTAAAAGGAATAATTATTAACGGTGAATATCTTGGAAATAAAGTCGCATATAACGGGCTTTTCAGAACCATATGCAATATTTCGCCAATAATTATGCTTGAATTTATTAAACTGGTAAGCCAATATGGAACCCTGTATTCACCTATTGAGATTAAAGGTTTTGACCTGCCGGAAGCATATAGAATTATTATAAAATTTGAGAACAAAAAATATAGAGGATACGCTGATTTATCTTTTGTAATTCAGAATGGTAAGCTTATATTAAGCGAGTCTGATGTATGTGTAGAATCTATTATGCCAACGAGAAAAAATATAGAGCCGGAGCCTGTTCAAGAAATAGTTCTTGAAGAATCTGAACCTGTGGTAGAAGAAGAAATTGAACCTATTATTGAGGAGCCTTTGATTGAAGATATGGTGGAGGAACCTGTAGAGCAGGAACCTATCATTGAAGAAGTAATTGAGCCTGCAATTGAAGAAGTTGTTGAAGAAAAAGCTGCACCTGTACCTGAGCCAAAACCTGAAAAGATTGTAATAGAGATCCCTGAATATTCAGAAGATCCTGTACTGGATGAACTTCTTACAAATGCAAATGTCGTTGAGGAAATTGAAGAAGAACCAGCTCCTGTTAAAGAAGATGTTGTGAATACCCCTGAGCCTGCAGCTATAGAAGAAACAAAAGCAGAACCTGTCCAAAATCTTCCGGAACCGCCTCAAAATGAAGAGATTGAAGAGGAAATTACCGCAGTGCAGGAAGCTGAACCTGAAATCGTTTCAGAGCCGGAAATATTTACTGAGCCCCATATAGAAGAAGCTGAAAACCAACCATTTATATCACAGGAGTCTGAACCTGAGGAATATTCAGAACCGGCTGTAGAAGAAGTTGAAGAAGAACCGTTTATAGTGCAAGAGGCTGAACCAGAGATATTTCATGAACCAGTAGTAGAAGAACAACCAGAAGCTGAACCTGAAATCCTATCAGAACCTGTTATAGAAGAGGCGAAAATTGCAGTAACAGCAGAACCGGAAGTGTTCCAAGAAGCTGCGGTTGAAGAACCAGAGCTAATAGAAGAAGAAATAATCGAGGAGATATTAGAAAGTAAAGAAGAACCTATTATAGAACCAGAAGCAGTAAAAATTCAAGAAAAACCGGTAGAGAATACTGAAATAGCAGAAGAAGAATATAAAAAGATTGAGTATACTCCGGATACTCAAAATAATCTGCAGGATATTCTGGAAAACATCATTGCGCAAAATATCACTCCGGAAGTTGTAGTTAAAAAAGTTGCAGCTCCGCGTGAGCATGTTAAACCACAAAAAACCGGACAGCAGAAAAAAGCAGCACCCAAAAGCCCTTTGCAGGAATATCTGAATGCAATTGAGGTTATAGCAGCTGTCGAGAAAAAGGCGCCTCAGTTTAAAATATTACAGAATGGCAAACGCATGGATGTAAAAGTAATAGATGAAAATTGCTTTGTAGTAGGTGAAACAATTTATCGCTGGGGTGATATTTTATATCTCAAAGATTAAAAATTAATACATTCAGTCGATGTTTTGTAAAATTGTGTAAACTTTTTCTAATTTGTGCCGATAAAATAATTGACTAAAGAAAAAATATCATTAAACCCTGTACAGAAAGGTTTAACTAATATGGCAGAAATCGTAAATTTATTATCGCGAGTATTAACTTCAAATCCGCTTGTTCAGTCAGGTGCTGTTGCTCAGACACGCAGCAGTTCAAATCCTTTTGCACAGAATGGCGGTAATCCTTTTGTCACAAGCAATCCATTTGCAAATTACGGGCAGAATAAACCTGTTGCAGGCGGTTATTTTGCCGGATATTACAATAATCAGCCTAATATCGTCGGAAGACGACTCTTTATAGAGGTATAGACTCAAAAATATACCCGATTTATTACCCCAATACAGCCGTACAGAAAATATCTGTATGGCTTTTTGATAATTTAGATGATAAAATGACTTTTGAGGAGTGTAGATATGTTTAAAAAACTAGTTTCTATTTTATTAGTATCATTGCTTGTTTCATCAAATTTGACCGTTTATGCTACAGATATTCAAAACGGAAGCGTGCAGACTCAAGATGAAGCTTTAGTTCTTCCTAAACGAATAGAAAATGAAATCTATAGTTCTATAGTGCAGGTATATGGCGAAAAACAGGCTAAAGAAATTTACGACAGAGTTATGCAAATAGCACGTACATCAATTGAAAAACGGCCGGAATATTTAAAAAAAGAAGATTTGAGCCGGCCGGATGACTGGTACAAAGACGAAATTATCTATATGTTTTATGTAGATCAATTCGGTGTCGTAACTCCTGAAAAACCAAATACCTTTAAAGATACATCTGCAATGTTTGATTATCTGAAAGATTTGGGTGTTACAACTCTCTATCTTCTTCCTTTCGCGGATTCACCAATGTCAGATGCCGGGTTTGATGTTAAAAATCCCCGTAATATAAGGGCTGATTTAGGCGGAAAGGCTGAATTTAAAGATTTTGTAATTGAAGCTAAGAAGAATGGATTTAAAATAAAATCTGACCTTGTACTTAACCATATTTCTGATGAGCATGAATGGTTTCAAGCTTTCTTAAGAGGTGATGTTTCAAAAAAAGATTACTTTGTAGTGAAAGATGAAATGCCTCAGTATACAAAATATGTTGACGAAAAAGCCGGAACAATTGTTGAATATAAAGAAAAGAACGGCAAGATTTCCAAAAGAAGGCTTATATTCCCTGAAATCACAGAGAATCATTATAGAAAAGTTACTCTAAACGGTAAAGATTACTACTTTTATCACACGTTCTATCCATTCCAGCTTGATGTAAACTGGGAAAATCCGGAAGTTTTATACTACTGGCTCGGAACAATTAATTATTGGACCAATATGGGGATTGATATATTTAGACTTGATGCAATACCTTATCTTTCTAAAGAGGACGGCACAAGTGCTGAAAATCAGCCCAAAACCCATGCAATTTTAAAACTTATAAGTAATTATATTCAGATGACAGCTCCTCGTACTGTTATTCAGGCAGAGGCCTGTCAATTTCCAAATGATATTCTTCCTTATTTCGGCAAAGAAAGGAAGTTTAAAACAACGATCGATAATCAAGAAAAGGTAATAAAAAGAACTGATGAGTTCCAGATTGCATATCATTTCCCATATATGCCGGCAATATGGGCATCTTTGATAACAGGTGATAAGCAGCATTTTGTAAATGCTTACAAAGCAACTCCGCAGATTCCATCAACTTCTGCGTGGGGAGTATTCTTACGTGTTCATGATGAATTAACATTAGAAATGATTGATCCTCAGACAAGGGAAATTATATACAATGCATTGGCGCCAAAAGGGGCAGAATTTAGAAAAGGACTCGGGGTGAGCGGAAGACTTGCAAACTTTTTGGATAATGATCCAGAAAGAATTGAAATGGCATTTTCAATTCTTATGTCTATGCCGGGCATTCCAATAATTTATTATGGTGATGAAGTTGGTGTAAGAAATAACTTTGAGAATGCAAAGAAAAGCGAAAAAGCTAGAATAGAAAAACAAAAGAAAGGTAAATTCAAACTTTTGAGCTGTTTTGACAGCAGAGATATACACAGAGGTGCAGTTCCTGCGAAACTATTCTACGGAGCTTCAAAAGATTATTACGAATTTAACAGTAAAGTTTATAAGAAGGTAAAAAATTTAATTGAGCTGAGAAAAAGTCTGCCTTCTATGTCAAAAGGAGATTTTACTCTGCTTAAAACTTCTTCCCCTGCAAATTTTGCATACATAAGAAGCTATAAGGATGAAAAAATACTTGTAATAAACAACCTTTCTGGAGAGAAACTTATTGCAGATATTACAATTCCTGTAGAAGTAGTATTGAAGTCAGACGGCAAACATATTGATACATTTAAAAACCTTGTGAATGGTGATGATGTGAAAGTTGATGTTTCTCTTACAAATCGAACAATGCATTTACGTATAGCTCCATACGGCGTTGTATGGCTGAAGTTGTAATAAAAAGCTCTCTTTATTAAGAGAGCTTTTTATTTATTGTTTTACTGCAAAATGAAATTCTTCAGCCCAGGTTTTAAACCCTCCAGAAAGTTCCATTACTGTAAAAGTGTTTTGTGCCAGAAGAAAAGCAGCTCTTGCGCCTAAATGACAGTAGTTGTTATAACAATAGATAACATGCAAATCGTCTTTGTTAAGCTCTTTCATTCTGTCTTTTATTTCTTCATAAGGCATAGATATAGCGCCTGGTATATGTCCGATTTCATAATCTGAGCGCATTCGTACATCAATAATTTTTACGTTACGCTCTTCGCTTAACTCTTTGAGTTCAACAGGGCCTAAGGTAAATGCTAATTTTTTTGAAAAATAACATTCAGCTTTTTCACTATTGTTTCTTATGTTTTGAATATACTGGTCAGTCATAAAAATCTCCTTTTCTAAATACTGTAAGTGTACTTTGTTGCAATAAACATACTAATCATTATCATTCCTGTGATTAAAAAATTAACTCCGGCGAGAATTCCAACCACCCACAAAGCAGTGGAAGGAAGCCCAAGTATGATTATTAGACCAAGAAGAAACTGGAGTACTGCAACAGGAATATCTGCCCACCAGAAATAAAGGGTTTTTCTATTTTGAATGGCAAAAGCGCAGGTAGAAACACTTTCAAGCAGAAAATAAACCCCGATAATACTGGTTATAAGAACTAGATTAAACATTGGCGCCATAAATAAGAATATTCCAAGCGCCATAAGTATTAAACCGAGTATAATATTAAGTATAAAGTGGCGGGTGTAGTTTCTGGTAAGAATAGCATTAATAGCTTTGTATCCTCCGTAGATAATGAATGCAAGACAAATCATCATTCCAAAAGTTATCGTTGTAACCTTTGGAAGCATTAACATAGCGAGTCCTAAAATTGTCAGAAGAATACCTTCTGTAAGGACATAGCTCAAAAAACGTTTTTCAGTCATAAAAATCTCCTTTTAGTTGATATCCCTACAAGGATACATGCTTAAGGATTTTTTTGTTTGCCTGAAAGACTGATATTTAGTAATTAATTTTTCCGTAATAATTTTTGTAAAATTCTTGAGGGTTCAGCTTAAGAATATTTTTAAACATTCCTATATGCTGTAATCTTTCGGTTATTTGCGGGTTTAGATTTTCGGAATTGTATTTTCTAAGTCTATCTTGCATTTCTCTATAAAAATCTTCTTTCATATTCTCATCTGCCAGCATAAACATTAAGGCAAATTGTTTATACTTATATTGGAAAAAAGCATATTTGTATGGTTCAAATATATTTTTTTTGTTCAAAAGCTCTTTGATTTTGTCTGTAATTCTAAATATTTCAAAAATATTTTTCTGTATAGTTTTTTTATCCTTGTAATAATACTGAGCATCCGGATTAACAATTATAGTTCTGGCATTAAAAAGTGTTAAAAAGAAGAAATACTGTTTTTCAAGCCCAACTATGCTAAAATCTCCGAGTGACTTTAGAAATTCTTTCCTGAAAATTTTGTTCTCGCAGCAAAAATTTTCGTTAAACGGGTTTGCGTTATCTAGGAAAGTATGTTTGTAGGATTCATCACTAATGTTTTTCCAGGTCTTTATGTCAAATACAAATTCCGGTTCAGTTGTTTTTAGTCCTAATTTAGAGCCGTTAAATATGTATATATCGGGTTTATGTTCGATACATGCAAATTTTTGGTAAAGCGAGAGTGATAAACGGCTGTCTGGATTAATGAAATGTATATACTCTCCTTTTGCGGCATCAATACTGCTGCAAATCTCAAATTCTTCAAATATCTGTAGTTTTAAAGAATTACTGCATTCTTCAGAAAGATTTGTTTTTTCGGGTATAATTACTGATATCATCGGATTATTCATGCTCTTCCCTTTAAATGTGTTTCAAAATGTCTAAAATCACGATAACTCTTGTTGAGTATTGTTTGATACGCATAATAAATATTTTTTCTTTTTAGAATATTCATATCGTATTGGGAAAAATCGATATTCCCGTATGTTTTTTGAAGCAGATTGAACATTTCTCTTTTTGTACTACCAGAGGTTTCCAGGGTTCTGACAAGAGAGCTTTCCATCTGGCTTACAAGCAAAATTGTTCTGTATTTTTCGAACTTTCCTGACGCTTCAAAAATTTTTGAGGTAATTTTATTAATTTCAAAAATATCAATAAAGTTTTTACCAGCGTTTGTAATAATTGAACTGGATGATTTTCTATAAAAATATAGCGGTTCAAGGTCATAAGAAATTTTTTCTGCATTAAGCCAGCATTGAGCAAAAAATGGAATATCTTCAAATATTAGCCCTTCTGGAAACGAAAAATCTTTGATGAAAGATTTTTTATACATTTTTGCCCACGCACTGAAAAGCATTTTTAGATAGAATTCTGGACCTAAATCTTTTTCGCAGAAAACCGGAGTTTTAATATGAGCGGTAAAATCTTTGTTGTTCGGGAGTT
>OJNH01003252.1_pt1 | contig 10550 bp, 8 predicted proteins | sample 1597361 | NCBI WGS metagenome assembly OJNH01 (sample SAMEA2452136, study PRJEB22498) | human gut metagenome | biome: human feces; feature: human gut; material: feces | place: Australia | collected 2012
AAACCATTATGTTCAAAGAAACGAGAATCTTCAGCAGCTACAATGGCATCTACTAAAACTTGTGGTAAGTCATCATAGGTCACATTTTTTCGTGTACCGTTTTCTTGACTACCATAAGTGTACATAATATCACCATTACTGTCATACATGACACTTGCTCCAGAGGATAACAGTTTTTTAGAATCAAAAGTAGCTGTATCCTTATATACACTATAACCAAAGAGACAAGCAAGTATTAAGATGATACAAAGAATAAGGGTTGTCACTATTTGAATGATTTTTTTTGAATTAATTTTTTGTCTTTTCATTTAAATACCTCACAATAATATTGATCAATAATTTCTAAATAATGAAGACGAGGTAGAAAACCTTGTCTAATTAAATGACCATGTTCTTTTATTGTTTCATAACGAAGGGATTTACGATCGTTTTTTCTATATGCTTCTACCATAAAAGAAGCATCTAAGAGATAAACTTCATTCACTTTTGTAAAGGCGATAATTAAAAAAGCAATTCCTCCATGATGAATGACTTTATCGAGATGATTAATTTGATGTAAAGAAATGTTCGTAAAGGGAAAAGATAATGTTTTTGTTTCTTTTGCTTCAAAATCAATATATTTTCCTTTATAAATACCATTATAATCTGTTGTTGAAGGGGTTCTAAAATAAGCTTCTACTATTTTTGCTGAACTTCTTTCTGGATAAGAAACCTTGACAATTTGAATAGGGGTAGGTTTTTTATGAATAACTGCAATATCATGTGATAAATAATATTCATTTGTTAAGTTAATATCTTCTTCTAAGTTCATTCCACGGTGAGCAGTATTATGTTTACCTTCAATCATAGATGTATAATGATTATTTTTTTTCTTATTTGGATAATTAACCATAGAAACTCCTTTTTATTTGCATATATATGGGTATTATAACACATATTTTTTTTGTGATAACAACTCTTTGATAAGAAATCATATTTTATCTTGAAAAAAGGAAATAAATTGGTACAATGAGGTAAAGGAGTTGAAAAGCATGGAATATAAAGTCGTATTAAGTCCAAAAAAAATTGTCAGTAAAGAGTTTAAAGTTGATTTTAAAGGGTACAATGCGGATGAGGTTGATCACTTCTTGGATCAAGTTGTAAAAGATTATGAAGCTTTTGCTGGACTATTGAATAATTCTTATGATAGAATAGAACAGCTTGAAAGACGTCTTGCTGATCAAAAAGCTATGATAGCTCGATTAGAAAGAGAAAAAGCTTTACAAGATGATAACTTAAGAGCATTAGAAGATAATGTTTCTTCCAATGTAGATATCTTAAAAAGATTATCATTATTAGAAAAAGCAGTATTTCAAAATAAATAACAAATGACAGATAATCGCTGCTTCATTGAAGTAGAGGAAAGTCCAGGCTGCCACAATCTGCGATGATTGTAGTGTTTGTGCCTCACGAATCAATAAGTGAGGGTAGTGTAAACTAACGACAGAAGGAAAACCTAAGGGTAACTATGGTAGAACTTCATAAATGGCTCCACAGAGACAATTCCATAGGAAACTATGGGTGAAAAGAGGAAAGCTCCGCAAGGCAGAAACCCAAATTTGGTAGGGGAACCTTTAAAACGGAATTGAACGGGATAGAGGACGTGTAAACGTAGATAAATGATTATCTAATACAGAACTTGGCTTATTATCATTTGTTTTAAATTGGCATGGAAACATGTCTTTTTTTAATAGAACTGAGGGGAAAATATGCAAAGAAAAACACTTCATAAACAATATAAAAAACTAGGTATATCAGCAGTTAGAAGAATTGGCTTTAGCTTTTTTGCGGTTATTTTAATAGGATCGATTTTATTAAGTTTACCAATGAGTCATAGTGTTCATTCAACAAGTAGTTATTTAGATCATCTATTTGTTGCAACTTCAGCAACCTGTGTAACAGGCTTAGTGACTCATGTAACAGCTAGTGAATATACGCTTTTTGGACAAATAGTCATTATTTTATTGATTCAAATAGGTGGGTTAGGATTTTTAACACTGATGTCGATGTTCTTTGTTCTTTTAAAAAGAAAACTAACCTACGCTAATAAGATTGTCATGCAGGAAGCTTTAAATAGAAATTCATTAAATGAAACAGGTATTTATATTAAAAGAGTTATTAAATATACAGTTTGTTTTGAACTTATTGGAGCAATTTGTCTTGCTTTTGTTTTTATTCCACAATTTGGAATCCTTAAAGGAATTTATTATAGTTTATTTCATGCAATTTCAGCATTTTGTAATGCTGGATTTGATATTTTAGGAAATAATTCAATGGTTCCTTATGTAGGCAATGTTTGGATCAATTTAGTTATTTGTGGTTTGATTATTGCTGGTGGTTTAGGTTTTGTTGTGTGGATCGATTTACGTTTATCTTTGATTCATTATAGAGAACATTTTAAGTATTTTAAAATGAAAAGGTATTTAGAATCTTTATCTTTACATACAAAGATTGCATTGATTTCTACATTTGTTTTAATTTTTGGAGGAATGACCGTTATTTTCATATTAGAATTTCAAAATCCGCTAACATTAAAATCTTTACCATTTTCACAAAAGATACTCGCAAGTTTTTTTCAATCAGTAACACTTAGAACAGCTGGATTTGCGACAGTAGATATGGCTTCTTTACATCAAGCAACGAAGTTTTTTATGTCTATTATTATGTTTATCGGTGGTTCTCCTGCAGGAACTGCTGGTGGTGTTAAAACGGTAACTTTTGTTATTGGATTGTTATACGCCCGTGCATTAATGCGCGGTGATGAAAATATTCATGTTTTTAAAAGAACAATTGATGATCAAATTGTTAAAAGAGCATTAACAATTATGTTGATTAGTTTTGCGATTGCTTTAACAGGTTTATTTATTTTATCAATAAGTGAGCAGGCAGATTTTATTGATCTACTTTTTGAAGTTTTTTCTGCTTTTGCGACAGTAGGATTAACAGCGGGTCTTACACCAACACTGACATTTGTTGGAAAAATTGTTATAATTATTTTGATGTATATAGGACGTATTGGTCCTATTACTATGGTTTTGATTTTTGTAAGAAAATATAACGCTAAGAAAGGAAAAGATGTGAACTATATAAAAGAACATATCTTAATAGGATAATGAGATGGAAAAACAATTTGTTGTATTAGGGCTTGGAATTTTTGGCTCTACACTTGTAAAGACACTTTCTCAATATGGTAGAGAAGTCATTGCAATTGATAAAAATCCTGAAAATGTACAAAGAGTGGCAGATTTTGCGACAAAAGCAGTTATTGGTGATGTCACAGATTTTCAATTTTTATCAGATTTAGGATTAGATGATATGGATGTAGGAATTGTTGCTATTGGAGATCGATTAGAAGATAGTATTTTAGCTACAATGAATCTAAAAGAACTGGGAGTACCTTATGTTATTGTTAAAGCTAAAAACAAACGTTTTAAAGTTGTTTTAGAAAAAATAGGTGCTGATTATGTTGTCCGTCCTGAAAAAGAAATGGGAGAAAAAGTAGCAAGAACATTACTTCGAAAAAATATTAAAGATTTAATTGAATTAGATGAAGAAAATTGTATTGTTGAAATGAAAGTACCTCAAGCATGGGTAGGAAAAACATTATCACAACTAGATTTAAGAAAACTTTATAGTATCAATGTTTTAGGTAAACGAAATCCTCATACACATAAGTTAGAAGTTCCTGTAGATCCTAATTTAGAAATAGAATTAAATGATACTTTCCTTGTTTTAGCACAAACTGATGAAATAGAAAAATATGATTATTTATTATAGAGGTCTATTATGAAAAACGAAGAAACTTTATTTTTGTTTGCTAAAGCAATCAAAAGCTTAATAAAAAAACAGCCTTTAGATAAAATTACTGTAACAGATATTGTTTCAACAGCAGGAAAAACCAGACAAACATTTTATCGACATTTTCAAGATAAATATGAACTGATAGAATGGATAGTTATGGAGCAGATTATAAGGCCGGCAGCTCCGTTAATTGAGAATGGTATGTTTAATGAAGCGGTTGTTTTAATGTTTACATCATTAGAAAAGGACAAGCCTTTTTATATGAATGCAGTAAAGTTAGAAGGACAGAATTCATTGCAGAGCATTGCAGAGGATTGTGTAAGACAGATACTACTTGCAATTATGGAGAAAAAGGGACCTAAGATGGATAAGGCTCATCCGTGGATTACGTATGAGAGGGTTGCACAGTTTTACGCACAATCAATGTGTTATATTGTTATAGAATGGATAAAGTCAGGAATGAATATTCCACCAAGGGAAATTGCAGCAGCTTATGAATATATGATGACTAAACAGATGACAGATTTCTTTTAAGTAAAAAGTGTCATGTGAAAAATACAATGGCATTATAGTTGAATAAAACAAATATACAAATTAATGGATTTGTATATTTAAAAAAGACATGGAAAAAAGATTGAATATTTAAGTATTCGGTCTTTTTTTTTATACTGAGTGCAGAAAAATAAGAAAGGTGAAGTGATAAGAATGAAAAAATTCGGACAAAAAGTTGTTAAATACAGAGTATTGATATTTGTTATCAGTTTACTTTTATTAATACCTTCTGCATTTGGTTTTATAACAACAAGAATTAATTACGATATTTTATCCTATTTACCACAGGATATGGAAACTATGAAAGGACAGGATATTCTGTTAGATGAATTTGGAACAGGAGCCTTTTCTTTATGTGTAGTTGAAGGAATGGATGAAAAAGATATATCAGCAATGAGAAAGGACATGGAGAAAGTTGAACATGTAAAATCAGTTATCTGGTATGACTCAATTGCAGGCCTTACAGTTCCAATGGATGTTCTTCCAAATGATATCCAGGAATTTTTCAATAATAAAGATGCTGACAGCACATTAATGATTGTTTTATATGATTCGTCAATGTCTTCAGATGAAACAATGGATGCAGTAAAAGAATTAAGAAAAGTTGCATCTAAAGATTGTTATATAAGTGGTATGTCGTCTGTAGTTACAGATATTAAAGATTTGGTAATGCATGAAATTCCAATTTATGTAATTATCGCAGCAATCCTTTCACTTATAATTTTACAGTTAACAATGGATTCAGCAGCAGCACCATTATTCTTCTTACTTGGAATTGGTATGGCAATTGTTTATAACCTTGGTACAAATTTCATTCAAGGTGAAATGTCATATTTAACAGAAGCGTTAACAGCAGTACTTCAGTTGGCTGTTACAATGGACTACTCAATTTTCCTATGGCACAGTTATGAAGCACAGTGTGAAAAGACGCCGGATGATCATAATACGGCTATGGCAAATGCAATTAGTGAAACACTTGCTTCAGTAACAGGAAGTTCAATAACAACAATTGCCGGATTTATTGCATTATGCTTTATGACATTTACATTAGGTTTAGACCTTGGTGTGGTAATGGCAAAAGGTGTAGTATTCGGTGTAATTGGATGTGTAACAATTTTACCATCAATGCTTTTAATCTTTGATAAATTTGTTCAGAAGACAAGACATAAACCAATTATCCCTGATGTAGGTAGAATTGGTAAAACAGTTATTAAGAGAAGAACTATTTGCATAATTATTTTCTTAATATTATTAGTACCTGCAGCATTTGGTTACAAGAACAACAAAGTATACTACGATTTAGTTGGTTCATTACCAAAGACACTTCCAAGTATTACAGCAAATACTAAGATGGATGAACAGTATGCAATGGGTGCAACTCATATCGCGATGGTAGACAGTAGTCTTTCACAGGCTGATGCAAATAAGATGATTAATCAGATGAAAGACTTAGATGGAGTTAAAACAGTATTAGGTATTGATTCAATATTAAGTCCGTCAATACCAAGAGATATCATTCCGAAGAATCTCTCAGAAGATTTGATTAATGATAAATATGAACTTTTATTAATTAGTTCTGAATATGCGGTGGCTTCAGATGAAGTAAATGAACAGTGTATTCAGTTGGAAAAAATAATAAAGAGTTATGACAAGCATGGAATGTTAATAGGTGAAGCACCTTGTACTAAAGACTTAATTGAAACAACAGATACCGATTTTAAAGTAGTTAATGCACTTTCAATTGCAATGGTATTTGTAATTATATTATTTGTATTTAAATCAATTTCATTACCGTTTATTTTAGTAGCGGTTATTGAAGCGGCTATTTGTATGAATATGGGAATTTCATATTACACAGGAACAACATTGCCATTCATTGCATCAATCGTAATTGGTACAATTCAGTTAGGTGCAACAGTTGACTATGCAATTCTTATGACAACAAAGTATAAGAATGGAAGATACTCAGGATTAGGTAAGAAGGAAGCCATTACAAAGGCACTTACAGAATCCATGCAGTCAATTATAGTTAGTGCTTTAAGTTTCTTTGCAGCTACATTCGGTGTAGGTATGTATTCTAATATCGATATGATTAGTTCATTATGTAACTTAATGGCAAGAGGAGCAATCATAAGTATGATAGTAGTTATATTTGTTTTACCATCATTATTTATGATATTTGATAAATTAATAATTAAAACAAGCAAAGGTTTCATTAACAAAGAGTTAGTTTCAAATAAATAGGAGGTTCGCTATGAGAAAATCAAATTTAATTAGTAAGAAGTTTATAATAAGAACAATCGCATGTGCAATGACAGTTGTTGTTGCAGGTGCATCAACATATGGCTATACAACATTTGCAAATCCGGAGGATGTTTCTACAGAAGAAACTCAGACAGATGTAAATAGTGATGACAAGAGCGAGTTAGAAGATGCAATTGACAATGTTATCTCAGTTTCAGAAAAAGAAATAGGCAAAGATGAAACAGTATATGTAATTGCTGATAACACAGGTAAAGCTACAAGCACAATCGTAAGTGATCATTTGAAAAATGCAGCAGGAGAAGATGTTATTGTAGATAAATCTGATTTGAAAGATATTAAGAATGTAAATGGAGATGAAACATTTACAAAAGATGGCGAAAACATCAAATGGGAAGCAAAAGGAAATGATATTTATTATCAGGGAACTACAGAAAAAGAAACTCCTGTTAATGTTAAAATAACATATTATTTAGACGGAAAAGAAATGACAGCAGATGAAATCGCCGGAAAGAGTGGAAAAGTTACTGTAAGATTTGATTACACAAATAACGAAAAAGTTAAAGCAGACATAAATGGAGCAGAAGAAGAAATTTATGTACCGTTTATCGCAGTTTCGGGAATGATTTTAAATGATGATTTCCAGAATGTAGATGTTAAAAATGGTAAAGTAATTTCTGATGGCAAAAATCAGATAGTAGTTGGTATGGCAATGCCGGGAATGAAAGATAATCTTGATTTGAGTGATGATGAAGTGGAAATTCCTGATTATGTTGAGATGACAGCAGACGTTGAAAACTTCAGTCTTGATATGACAATGACAGTTGCGTTGTGTAATGAAGGATTTGACATTAGCGATATTGATTTATCTGATTTAGATGAAAAAGTTGACGAAATTGATGATGCAGCAGGAAAATTACAGGATGGTTCAAGCGATTTGGCAGATGGACTTGATACATTAAATAACAATATGCCTGAATTTAAATCAGGAATGGTTACACTTAAAAATGGTATTGCAACATATACAGGTGGTGTAAGTCAGGTTAGCTCAGGAATTAATACATTATATAAATCTTCAGGAAAACTTGTAAAAGGCATGAAGTCAGTTAAAAAAGCTGTAGATGCTATTTATACAAACTTTGGAACAAAAGAAAATTCAAAGACAATCCGTGGTGGTGCTAAAGCACTTGCAAATGGAAGTAAGACATTAAATGAAGGTGTTAATAAGTTATCAACAGGTGCAGATACATTAGCTACAGGAAGTAATACTGTAAGCACTAACATGGAAACATTAAGCAATGGTGTAACAACAATTGCAGGTCAGGTTTCAATATTAAATACTTCAATGACAGATTTGAAGAATGGAGCATTGAAAGTAAGCGCAGGTGTTGATGAAGTAGCTGACACAATTAACGGACTTGGAAACACAATCGCAGAGCAGGAAAAAGGAATTTATACAAAATTAGCTAAAGCCGGAGTTAAGTCATACGATGAGGCTGACAAAGCATTAAAAGATGCTAAGAAACTTCAGACTGCAATTCTTACAGCAATTGCAGCAGATACTTATACAGGACTCGATGCTTATGGTGTTACAGATGCAAAGAGTGCAGCAAAGGTTCTTACAAAAACAACAGAAAATGTTAATTCTTTATCAGAAGCTGTAGCTTCATTGAAAGTTATGGATGAAGTAGCAGACAATGTTTCAGCTAAGAAAGAAGATTTAAAAGAATTACAGGATGGTGCTAAAGAATTGGCAACAGGAGCCGGAAAAGCTGCAACAGGTGTAAATACATTAGACACAACAATGACAAGTGTTGCAACTAGTACAAAGCAGTTAGCTGCAGGAGCTAAATCTGTATCTGAAGGTGCAAGCCAGATTAAATCAGGTTTATCATCAGTCGCATCCGGAAGTTCAGATTTAAAAGATGGTGCAAAATCATTAGATTCAGGAATTGAAACTTTATATGAAAAAGCTATTTCTCCACTTTACACAGGTGTAGGAACATTAAATGACAGTATGCCAACATTAAAGTCAGGTGTTAAGAAGTTAAAAACAGGTAGTGACAAATTAGTTGCAAACAATGATACTCTTAACAAAGGTGCAAAACAGTTAAATGAAGCAACAACAACTATTAGTGATGGCGTAAGCAAGTTGGATGACGGTGCAAATGAACTTAAAGATGGAATGAAAGAATTCAATGATGAAGCAATTCAGAAACTTATTTCATCATACAACGGAGATGTTAAGAAGTTAGTTAATAGAATTAACGCAACTTCAAGAGCAGCTCAGAATTATACAACATTTACTAAGACAGCAGATGGAGTAAACAGTAACGTTAAGTTTATTATTAAGACTGATGGAGTTTCAGCTGATAAATAATAAAAATAAAGCACATAATATGTTATGTGAGTAACATTAGGTTTAGTTAGTTGTGAAAATAAATTGATATTAAATAAATTGATATTCAACCTCAAATTAAAGCAGATAAAAGGGAGGGGTTGTGTGACTTGGATTGAAAATGTAATGATTATATTTGGTATATCCTTTGAAGTATTTGCAATCATGGAGTGTAATGGCTCCATGGTGGCAAATATTAAAAAAAGCAGACTTACTATAATTGGAGTAATTCTTTCGTTGCTTCAGCTCGTAATGCTTGGAGTAGGATATATAATTTCAAGACTTTTAATTAACATAGTAACAACAACCGACGAAGTAGTTATTGGACACATTTTGGCAATTGCTATATTTGTATTGCTAGGAATAAGGTTAATTATTAAGGCACTAAAGAATGATATAATCAATGAAAAATTAGAAGAGAAAATGGAAATAAAAAAATACATTCTTCCATTGGTGGTAATTGGAGGATATACAATAACTACAGGTATTGCAGCAGGATTTTGTAATACGAATCCTTTGAATTTAGGAATTTTAGTAGTGGTTGTAACATGGGTTGCTTCATATGCAGGAATGTATACAGGATACAGAGCAGGATTTGAACAAAAAACAAAGGCTTATATAGCAGGTGGAGCATTGTTGATTATCGTTGGAATTGACATGGCAGTCAGATGCTTTGTATTAGGTTAGAAATTGAAAAATAAACTTAATAAGAAAACCGAAAGTGGTATGAAAACCGACTTTCAGAAAAAAAGTATAAAAATAGTGCTTTGCTGGAAAAGTGAAGCACTATTTTTTGTTCTTTGTCAAGAATGGGGGTAACCCAAGTTAATAACAAGTCTGCGAATTACATTCACAGCCTGGTATTTGTTTGCGTGCAAAATAAGTGAAAGCTGGATTATAACTTTCGATTTTGAAGTATACACATAATTTTTTCAATTCCGATAATCAAATATCCAATAGACAAAATAATAAAAAGTATAATTATTGAAAAAATTGTTACCCGCTCATATCCAAGTTTATTTATATCAAGAAAAAAATAAGGAGCCTCATTTAAATGAAAATATGAAGAAGCAGGCACCTGATAGAGTCTTACAAATGTAAAAATAAGATAAACAAAAGGATATAAAGCCCAGATGAAGGGAGCATTTAATTTCTGCAATCCCTTAGGGGCGAAAAGAAGCCAGTCTAAAACATAAAAAAGCGGAAGCAGATAATGAGCGAATAAATCTTTTATAGGAAGGTTTAAGGTGTTATTTATAAGCAGAGGATATTTGTAATTAGCAACCATATAGTGAAATATGAAAAATGTTAGGATTATTGACATAAGGCTCATTCCTTTAAATAAAACAAAAAAATGTGAGTATTCTTTTAAAGCATTATATTTTTCCGGTAAAGAAATATGGTTATACATCATTTTGATAATATTTAAAAGTAATATAATAAAACAGAATAAATTAGAAAGTACGGTAAAGTATCCAAAAAATCTAAATGTATTTGG
>OJNH01003254.1_pt1 | contig 10548 bp, 8 predicted proteins | sample 1597361 | NCBI WGS metagenome assembly OJNH01 (sample SAMEA2452136, study PRJEB22498) | human gut metagenome | biome: human feces; feature: human gut; material: feces | place: Australia | collected 2012
GTATTTCACATCACTGTCCGCGATAGAGTGCCCGCCTGCGAGTGTTCCGCCCGCCTCAATGACTTTTTCCGCGCCGCCCTGCATAATTGCACCAAGGATATTCAGATCCATCTGTTCCGGAAAGCACACGATATTCAGCGCCGTCTTTACCTCTCCGCCCATCGCATAGACATCGCTCAAAGCATTGGCAGCGGCAATCTGTCCAAACGTATAGGGATCCTCTACCATCGGCGGGAAAAAATCCAGTGTCTGCACAATCGCTATATCATCCGATATGCGGTACACTGCCGCATCATCCCGGCTGTCATATCCTACGAGTAAATTTTCATCCATTGGTCCCTTCGGAAGTTTTTCAAGTACCCGGCTGAGCACACCAGCACCTAACTTTGCCGTACAGCCTCCGCCTTTACAAAATACGATTTTTTCACTCATCTGGCGCACTCCCCCTCTCGTCCCAGAAGAATATTCAGTCCATGCGTGAGTGTGTCCAAAATATAGCCAAGACTTTCCTCAACCGCTTTTGGACTTCCCGGCAGATTTATGATCAGTGTCTTTCCCCGTACCACACTGACACCACGGCTGAGCATCGCCCGTCTGGTAATCGTCAAGCTGTATGCACGGATTGCCTCTGCAATTCCCGGTGCATTGCGATCAGCCACAGCAAGCGTTGCCTCTGGTGTCACATCTCTTTTAGAAAAACCAGTACCGCCTGTCGTAAGTATAAGGGCACATTGTTCTTCATCTGCTAATCGACAAAGCTCTTTTTCTATTGTTTTTTGGTCATCCGGTAAAATGCAATATGATACCACTTCATACTTTTCTGTATGAAGAAGTGACTTAATCTTTGGACCGCTTAAATCCTCTCGCTCGCCTTTAAAACCTTTATCACTAAGAGTTACAATTCCTACTCTATATTTTTGATTATGTTTTTTTTGTTCCATTGCAGTGCCTTTCTAATTTGCTTTTTTATCGCTGCTTATTTTTCAGCTTTATAATGACCGCTTTTGCCGCCAGATTTTTCCACTAGATGAATCCCTGATATTTCCATGCCGCGATCCATAGCTTTGCACATATCATAAATTGTCAGCAGCGCAACACTAACGCCCGTCATAGCTTCCATCTCCACTCCTGTTTTTCCGATACAGGAGGTCTTACATGTTGCCTTAATTTGGCGATGCTTTTCATCTAACTCAAAAGAAATCTCACAGTCTGTCAATGCAATAATGTGGCACAACGGAATCAACTCTGAATTTTTTTTCGCACCCATAATGCCTGCAATTCTGGCTATTCCAAGCACATCACCTTTTTTTGCCGTATGATTAGTAATAGCCTGAAAAACTTCCTCATTCACGGTGATTGTTCCCGCAGCAACAGCTACCCGATATGTATCTGCCTTTTCATGCACATCCACCATCACGGCATTTCCTTTTTGATCAAAATGTGTAAATCCACTCATCATTTATATCTCCTAAAAAAATGGTTTATAGTCTATTGACTAGTTTGCCATATTCACTGCAGTTTTGCAAATACTATTTTTTCTATAGTTTCACTATTCTGTCCAGTTGAATTGATTAACATTTCCCCAACCTGTTCTGCACTTTTTCGCACGGTGTTGTCATCACACTGATTTAAAACGGCAATGTATCTTCTGTCTCCTACATCTTTTCGCAGTCCCTGATCAGATAACAAAATCGCTGCCATATCTTTTTCTGTCAATAAATGATTTTCATCCGCTGACAATAGCTTTTTTGCTTTTTCCAGTCGAAAACAACACTCTTTAAGTGAACGCCCTAAGGCTGAAAGCCCCAAAACAGCCACCACTATATCCGACTCTGGCAAAAGTACAGGCTCATGATCAGCTGGCACTTTACATGGCAAACGCTTTGAGCCATCAGCCTCAATGAGTACAAGGTCAGAAAGCTCCATTGCCTGTCTCATCCAGTCAAGCTCTGGCATCTTTAACTTTTGCGGATCTTTTTCCTCAGTTGCTCCGATCACCGCCCAATGTCCTGCTGCCCAGATTTCCTGTAACTGTTTTTCGTTCATTGCTAAAAATTCATCCTGCGGTCTGAAAATATGAGTTGTAGTCGTCACAAGCACTTTTTTTCCCTGACTGCTGCTCCACTTTGCAATTGCGTCAATAAGAGAACTTTTTCCTCCTGCTCCAACAAACGAAACAATATGTTTTCCTTCGGCCAGAAAGGTAAAAGCAGTCTTTATTGATACTTCTTGGATTTTTTTTTGCTTTATATTCGATTTACAATATTGATAAAATCCACTCTTGCTCCTTGCAATCGCCGCAAAACTTTCTGCTGATGGATTAACATAATATCCCATTCTGCTGACACTCCTTCCCTCTCAATATCATGTGTTATTCCTTAAAATACTCATTTTTACTCAATAAAATCATTATACCATGCATTCTGCCACTTGTCATTGAATTCATCGTCCAATGTGACCGAATGCTCAATAACAAGTGGCAGTATAGCTGACGAAATTTTAATTATCTTTTGGTTTCATGATACTCCGATTTTTCCACATCCTCTGGCACAAAGGAAATCAAAATATTTCTTCGATGGACAAGCGTTCCGCGCATACCCGGTTCAAATTTTCCTGCCTGCTTAGCCGATACACTCAGTTCAATATTTGTATCATCCTGCAAGCGAAACTCTACATGGTAGCGCCCGGATGAGCCTGGACTAACAACTCCGTTTTTCGTTATATATTGAGATGGGTTAAAAAGATCAATATTCTCTATCTTTTCTACGACTGCTCCATATTCTATTTCTTTGCCAAACAGGAAGCGACCTGCTTTTGTGCCTTTTTTTAATTTTACTGAGCGATTTAAGAACCACAATGCTGCAGCAATCACTATAGCTGCGGCCAAGGTCCACGCTGCCAGCACCCACCAAAATGTACTTTTCAGGTGGAATAGAACCCGATACCCCTCTAAATTTAGGCTGCGCCTTGTCCTGTCAACCGTAAAGCTGACTACCATTCGAGACGTGCTTTTAGTATTCCCCTTCGCACTACTTATACCTGAAATTGCAAGCTGGTACTCATTCGTCGTATCACATCTGAGTGACTGAAACTCCTGCGTCTCCTCTGAATAAAGTACTGCATTCGCCTGTGAGACCTCATATTGCTTCCAGTTATCCACAATCTCGATTTCACTGCATCCATATTGAACTGCCTTATCGGGCAGATCAACTGCAAGCACTGCTAATACCTTATCTTGATTTGTGGTATACACAAAATATACCGCTGTTTCAATAGATACTGACTGCTGCTCACTGTCCCCTTTTGTAAGAATAATCGTTTCTATCTGTTGGTTCATCTTTTGGATTTTCTGAATGTCCTGCTCCTCCACTCCAATATAAGAAAGGTATGCCTGTAACAAAAGCTCTTTTTCCTCATCTCCATTATTCTCATTATTTTGAGAATCACTTCCATCACCAAGAGATACTGGAGTTTTTTGGCTTTGTCTGTCCATTCTTACAATGCCAAAGGAAGCGCACAGCATTGCAACACCAATCACGCCAAGAATTATCGCTGCAACTGCACACCCTGTTACTCGGTTGAGCCATCGCTGTCGTCTCTGTCTCCTAATTTGTTTTTGTTTTGCCTCTGCCTCGTCTGAAATTGCATATTTTTCGACTAAACGATCATCGATGCCATCCATAAGTTTTAAAAAATCTTCTTTCTTCATAAATGGTACCCCCTTTCTGAGAGATACTGCTTTAACTGTTTGCGCACACGGTTTAAATTTACCGAAACTGCATTTTCGGTAATGCCATGATATCGCGCAATGCTTTTAATTGACTCCAGATAAAAATATCGTTGAACAAACATGCCTTGTTCACGAGTGGAAAGTCCATACAAAAATCGATTAATTTCTTTTTTGAGTTCCTTTGCGAGTGCCACGTCCTCTGGCTGTTCACGCCCCGACACGCATTCGCCTAATTCATCTAGCACAAGCATTGCTTCTGGTCGAATCCGTTTTCCTGCCCGATCCCACTTCCAACGGTTGAGAGAAAGATTGCGAATAATTTTCCCGAAAAATGCTTTTAAACACAATGGGCGCTGCGGAGGAATTGCGTTCCACGCCTGATACCAGGTATCATTCATGCACTCTTCGACATCTTCCTTGTTTGCCAGTATATTATAGGAAATTCGCCGGCAATACGCGCCGTATCGAATGTTGGACTCTGTTACTGCTTGCTCTTTTCGCTCCCAGAATAGCTCTGTGATTTCCTGATCACGCATAAAAATCCCTCCTCTCGCTATGTTTTCCGTTATCAATCCACCATCACCGTACTCTAGAATGCTAACATGCATTTCTACTTATTTTCTTTCCTTTAAAGACGTCTTCACTTATATAGACAAGAATTTTTTTATTATCTTACAAAAAATCCGAAAGAAAATCAATAATAAACCAAAGGAAAAACGTATCCCACCTGCACCTTAACGAAAAATCTCCCTCGCAATTCATACGAACTACGCGGGAGATTTTATTTAATCCTATCGAATTCTTTTGTTTTTATATATTTGCAATTTCAATATAAATTTTATACATGAATGCGATTCACCGAAATACAGCGAACACCTTACGCTCTCAGTTCTACGCCATACTCCTCGTTTAACTTTGCACAGATCTTATCAACAAACTTCTGAACGCGTGCATCGTCAAATGCCTCATCCTTTGGAACGAATGTGATGGAGAATGCCATACTCTTCTTTCCTTCTGGAATCTGACCGCCCTCGTAGATATCAAACAGCTTGATTTCCTTTACATACTTATTTTCTTTGCGGATGCAGTCCTCGATCTCTCCACATGTGATTGCCTTATCCATTACGAATGCAAGGTCACGCTTCTCTTCTGCAAACTTTGGCAGCGGAATGAAGGTTCTCTTCTTATCATACCACTTGGACAGAATCTCCAGATCAAGCTCCATAACATATGCGCTTGCACGCATGCTTAACTTGTCCTGAATATCGTATGCAACCTTACCGAAGTAACCAATTTCTTCACCCTCACATAATACCTTTACTGCCTGATACGGATGCAGGAAGGATTTCTGAATTGGCTCATAAGTAAATGCAACATCTAAGCTGTCTGCGATTCCGTTTGCAATGCCCTTCATTGTGTAGAAGGATTCCTTTGCACCGAAGGTACCAACACAAAGTGTTTTTCTCTCATCCGGATACTCGGTAAGCGGCAGATTTTTCGGAATAAAGATATTTGCAACCTCAAAAAGTCTTCCGTCGAGAATACCCTGCTTTTCATTTCTTGAAATAGCATTGAGCATTGATGCAGCAAGTGTAGTACGCATTAATGACAGATCAATATTAATTGGATTCATGATCTGAATTGCGAAACGCTCCTTCGCATCAGCCGGGAACTTCAAAAGATCCAAATCAGACGGTGAGAAGAAAGAGTAATGCATACACTCATATGCACCCATAGTACAAAGAGTACGCTTTAATGCAAGCTCGCCCTTCTGCTCTTTATTATATCCACCTGCTGTTACCTGTGCAGATGGCATAAAGGTTGACTTAATATGGTCATAACCATACATACGGATTACTTCCTCTGCCACATCTGGATAACGCTCTACATCATTCTCACCCTCTGGCAGCATATCCTCACGGTAAGCTGGTACCTGAAGAGTCAGTACATCACCGTCAACTGTCGGATTGAAGTTTAAATTCTTCATCAGGCGTACAATCTCCTCTGCCGGAACCTCAATTCCAAGAACGCTGTTTACCTTATGGATGCTTACCTGCATCGGCTGAGGCTCAATGCTGTTTCCAACATTAACATCTACATGAGTAGAAGAAACCTTTCCGCAGCCAAGCTCCTCGATTAAATGAAGTGCACGCTTCATACCAAGAACAGTTGAGTATTCATCCACGCCCTTCTCAAATCTTGAACTTGAATCAGAGGACTTTCCAAGTGCTCTTGCAGTCTTTCTGACATTATCTCTTGCAAACTTAGCAGCCTCAAACATAACACTTTCTGTTGTGTCACGAATCTCGGAATTTAAACCGCCCATAACACCTGCTAAAGCAACTGGCTTTACGCCGTCACAGATAACAAGATTAGCTGGTGACATTGTGTACTCCTGCTCATCAAGTGTAACAATCTTCTCACCCTCATGTGCTCTTCTTACGCAAATCTCGTTGCCCTCAAGGTAAGAGCAGTCAAATGCATGCATTGGCTGTCCGATCTCTTTTAATACATAGTTTGTGATATCTACGATATTGCTGATTGATCCAATACCAACAAGTGCAAGACGGCGCTTCATCCATGATGGAGACTCACCCATCTTTACATCATATACATAGTGTGCACTGTAGCGTGGGCAAAGATCTGGTGCCTCAACACTTACCTTAAAGCCATCCTTCTTTACCTCGGTCTCTGTATAATCGGTTGACGGCATCTTTAATGGCTTCTCAAGCATTGCAGAAACCTCTCTTGCAATTCCTAAGATGCTCTGACAGTCCGGTCTGTTTGCAGTTAAGGAAATGTCAAACATCCAGTCATCAAGACCTGTGATAGCCTTTACATCTGCACCAAGCTGTGCATCAGCCGGCATCTCTAACAAACCATTGTAGCCTGCACCTGGATACATATCCTCTGTTAAGCCAAGCTCTGTTCCAGAGCAAAGCATACCGTATGACTCAAAACCGCGAAGCTTACCCTTTTTAATTGTCATCACGCCTTCGATTGTCTTATGATCCTTCGCTGTTGCATAAACAGTTGCACCAACAAGTGCTACCGGATACTTGCCGCCTGCCTGTACATTGTCAGCGCCGCAGCAAATCTGCATAGTGCCATACTCACCTGCATTAACCTGACACACATGAAGATGTGTCTCTGGAATCGGCTCACAAGTCTCAACAAGACCAACTACAATCTTATCGATGTCATGACCAACCTGATACAGCTCTTCTACCTCAAATCCGCCGTCAAACAGCTTTTTTTCAAGCTCCTGCGGTGTTACATCAATATCTACATATTCTTTAAGCCAACTTAATGGTACTAACATATTCGTTTCCGTCCTTTCTTATTTCTCGTTAATCTGTTTCAGGACACGCAGATCCGATCCAAACAGCATCTTGATGTTGTTGATACCGTACTTAAGCATTGCAGTACGCTCAAGACCGATACCAAATGCAAAACCGCTGTATTCTTCGGAATCGATGCCACAGTTTTCAAGGACTTTCTTATTTACTACGCCAGCACCAAGAATTTCGATCCAGCCAGTTCCCTTACACAAATTACAGCCCTTGCCGCCGCACTCAAAGCAGCTGCAGTCAACCTCTACAGACGGCTCTGTAAATGGGAAGTAGGACGGACGAAGACGGGTTACAGTTCCCTCTCCGTAAATTTTCTTTACAAACAGATCAAGCATACCCTTTAAATCAGACAGAGTAATTCCCTTGTCAACAACAAGACCTTCCATCTGATGGAACATTGGAGAATGAGTCGCATCATCATCAGAACGGAATACTCTTCCTGGTGATAAAATCTTGATCGGCGGCTTCTTGTTCTCCATAACATGAATCTGACCTGCGGAGGTCTGTGTACGAAGCAAGAACTCTGGTGACAGATAGAAAGTATCCTGCATATCTCTTGCCGGATGATCCTTCGGAGTGTTCAGTGCCGTAAAGTTATAGTAATCATTTTCGATCTCTGCTCCCTCATAGACCTCAAAGCCCATACCTGCAAAGATATCGATTAACTGGTTGCGAACAAGTGTAATCGGATGAAGATTTCCAACACCAGTCTCATCTGCCGGAAGTGTCAGGTCGATTTTTTCAGACTCATAGCGGCACTGTAACTCTAACTGCTTCATCTTTTCTTCCATCTTGGAGAAACGATCAATCGCCCACTCCTTTAACTCGTTTACTGACTTTCCGTATCCTGCACGCTCTTCTGGTGCAAGATTTCTCATTTCCTTCATCAGTTCGCTGATCTTACTCTTTTTTCCTTCCAGATAAGAGCTTCTGAACTCATACAGTTCCTTAGAATTGGACAATCCTTCCAGTCCGGTCTCAATCTTCTCCTTCAGAGCAGCAAGATTGTCGGACAGCTTGTGTGTTTCCTGCATATAACCTTTCCTCTGCTTTCTTAAATGTTGCTTTTTCTATGGGACGAGCAATAAAAAAGTCCCATAGAGGCCTTTTTCAAAACCTTTATGGGACGAATAAATCCGCGGTACCACCCATGTTCGGATTATAAAAAATTATTACAATCCGCACTTGATCTGCCATAATGCAGCAGCTGCATCCACTTAGCTTTTGTCATAAACAAAATTTTCGTGGAAGACTCCAATGCTGAAATTCATCTGTAGGCGGATGGCAGCACTCTCAGCAGGTTATGCGGCCTCTCTGGAAAACCGAATGGTACAGACTACTTACACATTTTCTCAGTCATCGTTTATTATAGCAGTTTTCAAAGAGAAGTCAACCCCCCCCCGACCTGCCTTGATGTTTTTCACCTCTGTGCATGGTTAATTTTCTTATCTTCATACATGCGTTTATCTGCAAGCTTTTGAATATCTGCTGCACAGTCGGCATCATCTGGATAGACAGCACTTCCGCAGCTAATTCCTATCTTGATCGTATAACCATCAAATTCATATGGTTCTCCAATCAGTTTTTTTATGCGCTCAATTCTCTTTTCACAAATCTGTGCATCCAGATTTCCATTTAAGATAAGCATAAATTCGTCACCGCCAATGCGAAAGGCATAATCATTGCTTCTGATACATTTAAGCAGTCTTTTTGCCACTTCTTTTAAAACCTTATCGCCCATCTCATGGCCATATGTATCATTCACAGGCTTAAAAAGATCAAGATCCATATAAAACAGAGCATACGGTTTTTTATTTTCATCTCTTATTTCCATCATTTTTTCAAAATAACGTTTATTAAAAAGTCCCGTCAGTGCATCTGTATTAGCAAGGTTTTCAAGCTCATGCTGCTGTCCCATATCCTGTGAAACAATCATGATTTTTGTAAGCGTATCCCCTTCCCACTCAACCGGAATCACACTCATAATAAAGAATCTGCTTTTATCTCTAGCGCAGTACTCCAAACAATAAGAATCCTTCTGTCCCTTTATCAGCTGCCGCACATGCTCGTCAGAAAGCATATTCGTAAACTTTGCATTTTCTCCATCTGTCAATATCGTATATTGATCAGAAATCCCCTTAATAAATTGGTCATAGAATCCTTTTTTCGGATAAAGATATTCACCCCGCTTGTCTTCATATTCGTATCTGTTATTTTTTAAATCGCAAATTGCAAAACAGTCAACAATCTGCGAAATTCCCCAAAACAGCTGATCGGAAAATTCCTTTTTCTTTTCCGCTTTGATGCGCTCGTCTGCTTCTTTTTGGAGCTGAGCCTTTGCACGCTGCTTCATTAAAATGACAACTCCAATCATTATACATGTTGCCATCATACACAACAAAACTATAGTCGTTCCCTGAACCATTCTCATACCAGAGTCAACAACACTCTTTTCCACAATACCTACAATTGACCAGTCGTCAACTCCTACTGGCTGATAGACAAGATAATACTCTGATTTTTGATATTTAAATGAAACACTTCCTTTGCCCTTTGTTGGCACAGTTTTCTTCATGCGCTCCAGATAATCTTTGTTATATGACTGCGTTTTTTCCTGAATAAAATCAAAAATATTGTCAAAGTCATCTGTGATCTGCGTCTCTGGTTCAAGTGACATAAGCACTGTTCCATCAGAATCAACTATGTAACAATCACTTTTATTATTGTATACACCACCTCCAATCAGCTTTTCTACAACACTGTTATCATATGAAACTGCAAACGCCGTATATGTCACGTTATTTAACTCAATGGGATCTGAAGGAACTGCAAACACGATTTTAGTTTCTCCATCGCTTGCAACATAGCTTGACACAATAGGACCCTTTTTTTCATAAAGCGCTTTAAAAGCATCTTTCACGTGCTCTGCCGTTCCTCTTCGTCCATCAATAGTCCAGAACTCACAATCTTCATTAAAAACATAAAAATCGCTGTACTGCCAATTTTTACGTTCATTTACAAAATTACCCCATCCATTTTCTGCATTTTGTTCTTTTTTATCCTGTTCTTCTACACAATAATTCAAATAATTGCACCAGTCCTCAAGTGCGTTCCAATTGCGCTGCGCAAACATCATAAAGGTCTTGTCAAGCTGTTCATATGTAGCAAGCAGTCCCTGCGTACTTTCCTGATAAAATTTCTGACCAATATAATTATCGTAACGTTCAATACTAACAAATATAATTGCAAGCAATGCAGCTGATATCAAAAAATACTTCCACTTCTTTCTCATCATCTTCTTGCCTCCTATCATGTATCCTTACTTCTAAGAGCACTTGCACAAGTAATTTCACCATTCTACAAGCTTCTTTTTTTTCATTATAATGATTCAGCGCATTCATCATTCCAATAGGGTTTTCTTCTGGAATTGTTGGTTTTTCTTGGCCTGATGTTCTTCAGAACGCT
>OJNH01003261.1_pt1 | contig 10529 bp, 9 predicted proteins | sample 1597361 | NCBI WGS metagenome assembly OJNH01 (sample SAMEA2452136, study PRJEB22498) | human gut metagenome | biome: human feces; feature: human gut; material: feces | place: Australia | collected 2012
TGCCGCGTTTCTTATACCCTGCCAAGGGCTACGGGATTATTTCACTAACTCTCAAGTTAGCAAAGCCAAAAATACCACCCGGAAAGGAGTATATCACAAAACTCTCCGGGCGGTATTCAAGGAACGATCAATGATTGCTGCAGTGGGTTATTTCGTCTCGTCAGCGGCTTCGGTTTCGGTTTCGTCAGTCTCTTCCTGTCCGTATGCACCGATATGGAACAGCTGCTGTTCACCGGAGGTTGTGACATGGACGCCCTTCTCCTCTAGCTTCAGGTCTTTTACATACATGGTCTTGGTCGTCTGGGGCAGTGTTGCAAGATCGATCTCAATGGGCTCCAACAGATGTGCGGGATCAGCCTTGTAATGTACTTCGGACAACTCTGCTTCAAAGATACCCTGTACCTTGTCCTCATTCAGATATACAATAGGAACGGTAGCAGATACGACTTCGCCGGCTACCAGAGCCTGGAAGTCCAGAGCCATATATTTCTTCGTCAGAGGATCAAAATCAATATTCTTCACCAGAACATCTACATTTTTTCCGTCCAGTTCCAGATAAGCCTGCGTGCCTTCTTTCGCGTTTTTAATGAAAGCAGCTGCATCCTTCTCTGTGAATTTCAAGGATACGTTTTCCTTCATTTCTTTGCCGTACAGAACACCGGTGATAAAACCGTCTCTTCTTAATTTCTTTGCCTTTTCCTCAGGATTTCTTTTCTCAGCTTTTAATGTCAACATAACAATTGCCTCCTCTATCTCTACGTTGGTTTGGTGTAGATGAGAGCTTGTCGGAAGTTCTTTTCACACTATGGTTATTATAGCACATATAGAACAAAGTAAACAGTAAAAATGTCACAAAAATAAGGAAGAAAAAGTAAAAATTACAAGCAAATTTCAAAAAATGCTCAGAGAATGTCATCTTCACCATTGCATCATAAGAACATACTACAACATATACAACACGTTACAACAAGAAAGTAAATGGTTGCACGAAGCAGTAAAATAGGGTATACTTTTCGCAAATACATTTGAATTTACTGGGAGGACACAAGGATGGATATGAATATTGTATGCCTGGATCTGGAAGGAGTACTGGTATCGGAGATCTGGATCGCATTTGCGGAGGCCAGTGGGATCCCGGAGCTGAAGAGAACCACCAGAGACGAGCCGGATTACGATAAATTAATGAAATGGAGAATTGGGATACTGAAGGAGCATGGTCTGGGACTGAAGGAAATTCAGGATACGATCGCGAAGATCGACCCGATCCCGGGCGCGAAGGAATTCTTAGACGAGCTGCGCTCTATTACCCAGGTCATCATTATCAGCGATACCTTTTCACAGTTTGCCGGTCCTCTGATGAAAAAATTAGGTTATCCGACCATTTTCTGTAATTCTCTGGAAGTAGCTGAGAACGGAGAGATCACCGGATTTAAGATGCGTGTGGAGAATTCCAAATATACTACGGTCAAGGCACTGCAGTCCATCGGCTTCCAGACCATCGCCAGCGGCGACAGCCATAACGATCTGGGTATGATCCAGGCCAGCAAGGCAGGCTTCCTGTTCAAGAGTACTGAGCAGATCAAAAAGGATCATCCGGAGCTGCCGGCATATGAGACTTATGATGAATTGATGGCAGCGATCAAGAGCGCACTATAATAAAAGACATTATTTAAAATAAAAGACATCTTTCATTAAGAGAAAAGGAAGCAAAAAAGGAAGCGTGGGTATCGAGCAGGATGCCTGCGCTTTTGACGCCCACATTATACTAATTTGGAATGAGGTAATCATGGGAATGGAGCAGGAACAGACACCCCATAAGCGCCGTGTGCGGTATAAGGGAAAATATCCGAAAAAATACGAGGAAAAATATAAAGAATTACAGCCGGAAAAATACGGAGATACCATTGCCCATGTCATCAGCAAGGGCAATACGCCCGCAGGTATGCATAGATCCATTATGGTACAGGAGATCCTGGATTTTCTGAAGATCCAGCCGGGAGAGACCGGATTTGACGCGACGCTGGGGTACGGTGGACATACAAAAGCTATGCTGGAACAGTTACAGGGCCGTGGTCATATCTATGCCACAGATGTAGATCCGGAAGAGTCTGCCAAGACGAGGAAACGTTTGGCGGATGCCGGGTATGGAGAGGATATCCTGACGATTAAATTGCAGAATTTCTGTACCATAGATGAGATCGCAAAAGAAGCCGGTGGATTTGATTTTATCCTGGCGGATCTGGGAGTATCTTCTATGCAGATCGATAATCCAGAGAGAGGATTTTCTTTTAAGGTGGACGGACCCCTAGACCTGCGACTGAATCAGACACAGGGTATCAGTGCGGCTGAGCGCTTAGATACGATCAGCAGGGAAGAACTGGCGGGAATGCTCTATGAGAATCCCGACGAGCCCTACTGCGAGGAACTGGCGAAGGCGATCACCGATGAGATCCGCAAGGGACACCGGATCGATACCACGACGAAATTAAGAGAAGTGATCGAGAAGACCCTGGATTTTCTCCCGGAAAAGGAGAAAAAAGATACGATCAAGAAGACCTGTCAGAGAACGTTCCAGGCTCTGCGTATTGATGTGAACCGTGAATTTGAAGTATTGTATGAGTTCATGGAAAAGCTGCCGGGAGCATTGAAACCCGGAGGAAGAGTCGCGATTCTCACGTTCCATTCCGGTGAAGACAAACTGGTAAAACGAGCACTGAAAGAAGGCTGCCGGGACGGAATTTATGCAGACTATTCCAAAGATGTAGTGCGGCCCTCGGCAGAAGAATGCGCGCAGAACGGCAGAGCCCGTTCCACGAAAATGCGCTGGGCGATCCGGGCGGAAGAATAACAGACTGACAGATAGAGCAAAGGAGGTGTGGGAATGACTGTCATGGAATATATGAATGCACATAGGGAAGATATGGAGCCCTGCGAGTGCGTGATCCTGCCGGACGGCAGTGTAGAGGAACCGCAGCCTTCCCATATCAAGAAACTGGAAGAGATCTCCGGTGAAGATAAACTGACACTGAACAGCCGTATGGAGAAAAATATGGAGCCCATATTTTTCATGGTGGAGTATACCGGCTGTATGTTAGTATGGAGCACCCGTGTAGTGGTGCCTTCCCATCCCACAGCGGCACAGGAAGAGACACTGGAGAATCTGTATTTTGCGGCGATGCTTGCTCCGGGCTATCACAGAGAACAGGTAGGACCGACCTATGAGGAATGCGTGAAAAAAGCAAAAGAACTGCACTAGAAAGGGAACAGCAAAATGGCGTTTACCCATCTTCATGTCCATACAGAATATTCTCTGCTGGACGGATCCAATAAGATTAAAGAATATGTAGCCAGAGTCAAGGAATTGGGCATGAACAGCGCAGCGATCACTGATCACGGTGTTATGTACGGTGTGATCGATTTTTATCGTGCGGCAAGGGAAGCAGGAATTAAGCCGATCCTGGGCTGTGAGGTGTACGTGGCTCCCAATTCCCGGTTTGACAAGGAACTGACCGGCGGAGAGGACCGTTATCACCATCTGGTGCTGTTAGCGGAGAACAATACCGGTTATGCGAACCTGATGAAGATCGTCAGCCGTGGATTCACGGAAGGCTACTATTATAAACCCCGTGTGGATATGGAAGTACTGCAGCAGTTCCATGAGGGTATCATTGCGCTGTCTGCGTGTCTGGCAGGTGAAGTGCCCCGATTGATTTTAAAGGGCATGAAGGAAGAGGCGAGAATGGCGGCCCGTAAGTATGAGGCATGCTTTGGCAAGGGCAACTATTTTCTGGAATTACAGGATCACGGCATCCCGGAACAGCGCACGGTCAATATGGAACTGGTCCAGATGAGCAGGGAGCTGGATATTCCCTTGGTGACCACCAACGATGTGCACTATACCTATGCGGAGGACTGGGAGGCGCATGATATTCTGCTCTGTATCCAGACGGGAAAGACGGTCAATGACGAAGATCGTATGCGCTATGAGGAAGGACAGTTCTATCTGAAATCTCCGGAGGAGATGGAGGCGCTGTTCCCATATGCAAAGGAAGCATTGGAGAATACGAACAAGATCGCAGATATGTGTAATGTCGAGATCGTATTTGGTGAGCGGAAGCTTCCAAAATACGATGTGCCGGAGGGGTATGATTCCTTCTCGTATCTGACGATGCTCTGTGAGGAGGGCGCGAAAAAGCGGTATCCAGAGGTCACAGATGAGGTAAAGAACCGTCTGCATTATGAGCTTGACATGATTAAACAGATGGGCTTTGTTGATTATTTCCTGATTGTGTGGGATTTTGTCAATTACGCGAAAAGTCATGATATTCCGGTTGGACCGGGCAGAGGCTCTGCTGCCGGATCAATTGTATCCTATTGTCTGTATATTACGGATATCGAGCCGCTTCGGTACGATCTGCTGTTTGAACGATTCCTGAATCCGGAACGTGTATCGATGCCAGATATTGATATTGATTTCTGTGTCAACCGAAGACAGGAAGTCATTGATTACGTCGTACAGAAATACGGCAAGGAAAAGGTTGTCCAGATTGTCACTTTCGGTACGATGGCAGCAAAGATGTGTGTGCGCGACGTCGGTCGTGCGATGGCACTTCCATATAGTCTGTGTGATAAGGTTGCAAAGGCAATTCCGAACAAGGTTCCGGGCGTAAAAGATGTCACTCTTCCGGTGGCTTTGAAAGTAAGTCCAGACCTGAAGGAAATGTATGAGAATGAACCGGATGTAACAAAGCTGCTTGACATGGCAATGAAGCTCGAGGGTCTGCAACGGCATACGGGTGTACATCCCGCAGGCGTTATCATCGGTCAGAAGCCAATCGAGGAATATGTACCGCTCGCACGGAGCGTGGATGGTGGTATTGTCTGCCAGTATGAGAAAGACCCGGTGGAAGAGCTGGGGCTTTTGAAGATGGACTTTCTGGGGCTTCGGACCCTGACGGTACTCAAAGATGCGGTAAAAAATGTAAAGGCATCCAAAGGAATTGAGATTGATATCGATCACATTGATTTGAATGATAAAGAAGTACTGGATTTCATCGGTTCCGGAAAGACTCAGGGTGTATTCCAGCTGGAGTCTGCGGGAATGCAGAACTTTATGAAGGAATTAAAACCACAGAATTTCGAGGACATTGTAGCCGGCATTTCTTTGTACCGGCCGGGGCCAATGGATTTTATTCCAAACTATATCAAGGGAAAGAATAATAAGGATACGATTTCCTATGTGACACCGGAACTGGAGTCGATTCTTGAACCGACCTACGGATGTATCGTCTATCAGGAGCAGGTTATGCAGATTGTGCAGAAACTTGCCGGTTATACGATGGGACAGGCAGATAATATCCGCCGTGCCATGAGTAAGAAAAAGCAGTATGTCATTGATGCCGAACGGCAGAGCTTTGTGTATGGAGATGAAACGCGTGGTATTAAGGGCTGCGTGGCAAATGGAATTGATGAAAAGGCTGCCAACAGTATTTACGATTCCATGGTAGATTTCGCAAAGTATGCGTTTAATAAGTCTCATGCGGCAGCTTATGCGGTCATTTCTGTACAGACCGCATGGTTAAAATATTATTATCCGGTAGAATTTATGGCAGCCCTTATGACGTCTGTCATTGACAACTCGGCAAAAGCTGCAGAGTATTTGTTCCACTGCAAGGATATGGGAATCCAGGTACTGCCACCGGACATTAATGTGGGACGTGGCGAGTTTACCGCAGAAGGAGAAAATGTCCGCTATGGACTCTATGCGATCAAAGCTTTGGGACGTCCGGTCATTGACAAAATTATCGAAGAACGCGAGCTGGGAGGACCATACCGCACATTGCAGGATTTCATTGAGCGTACCGCGGAGCGGGATGTCAACAAGCGTGCCATTGAAAATCTGATCAAGGCGGGGGCGTGTGACAGTCTCGACGGAACGAGAAAGCAGATGACCATGGTCTATGCATCAATCGTGGATCAGGTGGTACATCAGAAAAAAAATACGATGTCCGGGCAGATGAGCCTGTTTGATCTGGTATCGGAGGAAGATAAAAAAGATTACGAAGTGCAGTATCCGAATGTGGGTGAGTTTGATAAAGAGATGCTTCTGGGATTCGAAAAAGAAGTGCTCGGCATTTATCTCAGCGGACATCCGCTCGAAGAGTACATGGATAAAATGAAAAAAAGCGTCACTGCAAATGCGCTGGATTTCATCCGTGAGGAAGAGACCGGTGCTGTCAAAGTGCAGGACAATGCACATGTGATCGTTGGTGGAATCATCACGGCAAAGACCGTGAAATTTACCAGAAATAATAAGGCGATGGCATTCATTACGGTGGAGGATCTGACCGGGAATGTGGAAGTTATCATATTTCCAAAAGATTATGAGAGATACAGCCGCTTTTTGAATGAAGATGCGAAGGTGTTTGTTGTCGGGCATGCCACGGTAGAGGATGAGCAGAATGGTAAAATTATCTGCGAGCGCATCATTCCGTTTGACGATACACAAAGAGAAATCTGGCTCCAGTTCCCGACAAAAGAGGAGTATCTGTCGCAGGAGCAGGAACTGATGGCAAAACTTCACGATTCCGATGGAAACGATGAGATCGTCATTTATGTGGCCAATCCGAAAGCTGTAAAAAGGCTGGGAAGAAACCTTACCGTTTGCGCAAATTCGGAGCTTTTGACCACTTTGACGAATTTTCTTGGCAAAAAAAATGTAAAAGTTATTGAAAAAAGCATTGAAAACCGCGCCTAATAAGTATAGAATAAAACAGATTAAGGGAATTGATTATTATTTAATATATGGAGGATGTAACGATGGCAAAAGAGATAAACACAATTGGTGTTCTTACCAGTGGTGGAGATGCACCAGGAATGAATGCAGCAATTCGTGCTGTAGTAAGACAGGCTCTTTTCAAAGGAAAAAAAGTAAAAGGAATTAAGAGAGGCTATGCAGGACTTCTGAACGAAGAGATTATCGACATGGATGCCAAGAGTGTATCCGATACAATCTCTCGTGGTGGTACCATTTTACAGACAGCCCGTTGCATGGAGTTCGTTACTCCGGAAGGTCAGCAAAAAGGTGCTGAGATTTGTAAGAAACATGGCATTGATGCAATCGTAGTCATCGGTGGTGATGGTTCATTCAAGGGTGCACAGAAGTTAGCTGCACTTGGAATCAATACAATCGGTGTTCCGGGAACAATCGATCTGGATATTGCATGTACCGATTATACAATTGGATTTGATACCGCTGTCAATACTGCTATGGAAGCAATTGACAAGGTTCGTGATACATCTACTTCCCATGAGAGATGCTCCATTATTGAGGTTATGGGACGTGGCGCAGGACATATCGCATTATGGTGTGGTCTTGCAAATGGAGCAGAGGAAGTATTACTTCCTGAGAAATATGATTATGATGAGCAGCGACTGATCGACCAGGTTGTCAATGCACGTAAGAATGGAAAGCAGCATTACATTATCATCAATGCTGAGGGAATCGGACATTCACAGAGCATGGCAAAGAGAATTGAGGAAGCTACAGGTATCGAGACCCGTGCTACCATTCTTGGACATATGCAGCGTGGTGGAAGCCCGACATGTAAGGATCGTGTATATGCAACAACTATGGGTGCTATGGCAGTTGATCTTCTTTGTGAGGGCAAGAGCAACCGTTTAATTGCACACAAGGGTGGCGCATTTGTTGATTTCGATATCGACGAAGCACTTGCAATGAAAAAAGGTGTTGACGAGTATATGTATCAGATTTCTAAATCTCTGGTTTAATCATTTGTCGATGCGGGGCAGTCGGGTTTCCGACTGTCCCTTTTTTATGCCTTATGACTTATGCAGATGCCCCGATGATGAAATCGTCGTATTTTTATGGCACCTGCACCTTAAAAGGAGGAGAAAACCACGTATGATCACAAGTACATCCAATCAGCAGATGAAAAACCTCACTGCTTTGATAAAAAAAGCGAGGGAGCGCAAGGCATCAAGATGTTCTTAGAAGCTCCGAAAGAGTGGCTGATAAGTGTCTATGTTTCCGAAAGTTTTTTACAGGAGGAAGAACATAAAAAACTTTTGCAGGAGTATACGTATGAAGTCGTTGCGGATGCTGTTTTTCGCAGTGTATCCGATACGCAGACACCACAGGGGATTCTTGCGGTAGTTAAGATTCCGAAGTATGAACTTTCCGACATGCTTTGTGGGGAAAAGACACATTTACTGATTCTGGAAAGTGTTCAGGACCCGGGCAATCTTGGAACGATGGTGCGGACCGGAGAGGGTGCCGGTATCAGTGGAATTATTATGAATCGCACCACGGTGGATTTGTTTAATCCAAAGACAATTCGTTCTACGATGGGAAGTATTTACCGTATGCCTTATTATATTGTGGATGACCTTGAAGAGACGCTTACCATGTTGCAGGGAAAGGGCGTGCATCTGTACGCTGCGCATTTGAAAGGAACTGCAATGTACGATGCTTTTGATTATACGAAAGCGTGTGGATTCCTGATCGGCAACGAAGGAAACGGTCTGAGCAAGGAAATTGCAGATTGCGCAGATACTTATATCCGCATCCCGATGGAGGGAAAAGTGGAATCTTTAAATGCGGCCATTTCTGCAACGCTTTTAATGTATGAGTGCAATCGTCAGAGGAGGAAGAAGTAATGAAAATCTGGTTCAAATTGTGGACAGACACGAGACTTGTGAAGTCCGAAACCATTGAGATAGAAGATGACGATACACGCACCCACAAAATTTTCCGGGCTTTGGAGGAAGCATGCCTTCGGTTTGACCTTGGAAAACCAATCTGGTTAGATGCCAATGTCAAGGAATTTCAGAGACGGTCAAAGACACGATTCGGAAAAGATAATTTTGTGGAAGAGATTGATTTTGATTATATGGAAATGCAGGTGCTGGAAGAAGATTAGAGGGCCTGTACAGAAACTTAAGATTTTCTAAAATATGGCAGCCATTGCTTATTTTATGCTGTAAATATGGTATAATAAATAAGAATGGAGGGTACATATGGATACAACACAGATTTTGAATGAAGACATTGACAGTTGGGAGACTGCCATGTTTTTGTACAATTCCGCGTTGAAGGAAGTTGGCACGAAGCTGGATATTCTCAACGATGAGTTTGTACACATACATAAGTATAATCCGATAGAATACATTAAGAAGCGTATCAAGACACCAGAGAGTATCGTTAAGAAACTCAAACGTGACAATTATGAAGTCACAATTGAAAATATGGTTAAGTACATTAAAGATATCGCGGGAATCCGCATCGTATGTTCATTTACCTCGGATATCTATCGTCTGGCAGAGATGATCGGAAAGCAGAACGACCTGACCGTCGTATCCATTAAGGATTACATCAAGCATCCGAAGGCCAGCGGATATAAAAGTTTTCATATGCAGGTATCGTTGCCGATTTTTTTATCGGATCGCGTGGTAGATACAATGGTGGAAATTCAGATCCGAACCATTGCCATGGATTTCTGGGCAAGCCTGGAACATAAAATTTATTACAAATTCGAGGGAAATGCACCGGATTATATCAGCCGGGACTTGAGGGAATGTGCAGAAATCGTATCGAATCTGGATGCAAAGATGCTTCAACTGAACACGGCGATTCTTGCTGAGAAGGCAAAAATGGAGGAAGAAAAGAAACTTCAGAGTGAGGCTTCAGAAGAAAGTAAATAATGATATGAAAAAGACTGTAGGACATTGTGGTTTCTACAGTCTTTCTTTTTTTGCATAGGAAAATCCTTTTATTGCAAATGGAATGCAGAAATGCTACTATAATCCTATGGGATTCCTATGGAAAACGGAATCCGAAGATGAAAGGAGAAAATAAAATGAGTGAATATAGAATGGGGACAAAATGCGTACAGGCAGGATATACACCGGGAAACGGAGAACCAAGACAGATTCCGATTGTACAGTCTACGACTTTTAAATACAGCACAAGTGAAGATATGGGAAAATTGTTTGATTTAGAGGCAGAAGGATATTTTTACAGTCGTCTGCAGAATCCTACGAATGACCTTGTGGCAGCAAAGATTGCAGAGATGGAAGGCGGTACTGCAGCCATGCTTACATCATCCGGACAGGCAGCAAATTTTTTTGCAATGTTTAACATCTGTGAATGTGGAGATCATATCGTAGCTTCTTCCTCTATTTATGGAGGTACTTTTAACCTGATCGCTGTGACGATGGCGAAGATGGGAATTACAGCAACATTCGTATCACCGGATGCAACGGAAGAAGAGCTGAATGCGGCATTTCAGCCGAATACCAAGCTGATGTTTGGTGAGACCATTGCAAACCCGGCACTGACCGTTCTGGATATTGAGCTTTTTGCAAAAGTGGCACATGAGCATGGAGTACCGCTGATCGTGGATAACACATTCCCGACACCGGTAAACTGCCGTCCATTCGAATGGGGCGCAGATATTGTCACACATTCTACAACAAAGAATATGGACGGACATGGCGCTGCATTAGGC
>OJNH01003268.1_pt1 | contig 10520 bp, 9 predicted proteins | sample 1597361 | NCBI WGS metagenome assembly OJNH01 (sample SAMEA2452136, study PRJEB22498) | human gut metagenome | biome: human feces; feature: human gut; material: feces | place: Australia | collected 2012
AACCGTGTCACCGGTTATGAGGCAGAGAATGCGCAAAGTCAGCTTCGCGAATTGATCCGTCAGAATTTTAATCATCCTTCCATCTATGTATGGGGGTTGCACAATGAGGTATATCATCCTCACGAATATACATCGCAGTTGACTGCCGCTCTTCATGACCTTGCCAAGACGGAAGATCCCGACCGCTATACGGTTTCGGTGAATGGTTACGGGCACATGGAACATCCGGTGAACCTGAATGCCGATATTCAGGGTATGAACCGGTACTTCGGATGGTACGAAAAGAAAATTCAGGATATTGATGCATGGGTGGAAGGCCTGGAAGAGAAATATCCGTACGAGAAACTGATGCTGAGCGAATATGGCGCTGATGCCAATATTTATCATCAAACTGAATATCTGGGACAGTCCCTTAACTGGACCAAGCCTTATTATCCTGAGACTTTCCAAACAAAGACTCACGAATATCAGTGGAGTGTAATAGCCAGGCATCCTTATATCATTGCTTCCTATTTATGGAATATGTTTGATTTTGCTACGCCCATGGCTGACCGTGGGGGCATCCCCGGACGTAACATGAAAGGGCTGATGACTTTCGACCGTAAGACGAGGAAGGATTCCTACTTCTGGTATAAGGCGAATTGGAGTAAGGAACCTGTCCTGCACCTGACCCAACGGCGCAATGTGGATCGTGAAAAGCAGGAAACTTCGGTAACGGTCTACTCCAATATCGGCATGCCGAAGGTCTTTCTGAACGGTCGGGAGCTGCAAGGCGTCCGTAAAGGCTATACCGATGTGCACTATGTTTTCGACCATGTAACGCTGGGTGACGGAAAGAATAGGCTGAAGGCTGTTGTGTCCCGCGATGGCAAAGAGTATACGGATGAAATAGAATGGAACTATTCCGGCGAGAAGAACAGAGGTACGGAAGCCTACGAGAACAAGAACGAGCATTTCGGCCTGTAGAGTGAGTGTCGTTTTAAACTGCTTTCACACGAATTGGAATGTAATGTATTGTCTGCCAGCTGTTTATTGTGAAAGACGAGCGTTTTATGTGTGAAAGCAGATTTCACAGACTTCAGTCGGGCAGAGATTTGTGACAACTTTCTTTCAAAAAAACACTTTCACCTTTTCCGAAAAGACCTTGGAATTTTCGGAAAAGAAGGAAGTGTTTTTTAAAAAGACTTCCTTCTTTTTGGGAACTTTTTACTTGAATCGTGAAGTATCTACCGCTTCATGTTTTTTTTCTTTGTAACTTCCGAACTTATAGCTGAAAGTCAGCATAATATGACGGGAATAGCTATTATTGTGCATATCCATATACTGTCCTCGGTTTCTCAATTTGATATCTATATTTCCTTGCATCGAATTGAATATATCATCAGCTTTTAGCACTAAACCGGCTTTTTGATTGGCAGAGTTCCAACGTATTCCGGCATTGACAGCCCATACATGACTCAGTGCATAGCTTCCCTGAATGGAGGGACTCAGATAGAGGCCGGTCAACTCCATACGGATATCGGGATGATTAGAGAGAGTGACATTGTTTTGCAGTATCCCTAGGCAGGTCCATTTGCTGTGGTTAAAAGAAATATCGAAAAAATTGTCACATTTGGCTTGATGATATTCGGCTTGAAGAGTAGCGCGTCCCTCTGCTCGATTGCCTATTTTGAATGGGATGATAGCTGTTGCTGAGAAGCTCTGCTGATAATCCCAATTCAATGTTTTATAAATCAAGGCCAGCCGTTCGGTACTTTGATAGGCCAGTTGGTCGAACCTGTGGAGTTCATGGTCGTAGGCCATGCTGAAAATATATTTATTCTTCAGGATATAATTCAGGTTGAGCGAATAATCTGTTGATGGCTTCAGCATCGGATTACCCTGAACTTCTTCGTAGCCACTGATATATCCGGTGCTTTCGCTTAAATCCCAGTAATCGGGATAAGTCTTGTCCGAAGTAAACGAGAGTTGCAGGATATGTGCGGGCTCTACCACATAAGTCACTGCTGCTGTTGGATAAATCGACCAGGCATGATAATTGCTCATCTTATAATACTCTCCGGTTACGGAAGCATTGAATGAAAACCGTTCTCCCATGCTTTTGCTGAATCCGGCGTATAGGTCACAGGTGTATTCCTTGTAACGGCTGTCCGTATTTAGTTGGTCCATGCCGGTAGTGCCGGCAGGGTGATAAAACTGGGTGTTGTGGTCGTTGGCATAGGTCAATGAAGCTCCGTAGCTCAGCGTGCCCATATTGTTTATGGCATGCTCCCGGTCCATGTATATTTTCCAGCGGTCTATGTTTTGGCCGCTCGTGGTTTGGAAACGGCTGGTGTTTTCTTCTCTGTTCTTATTAGTAAAATCCTGATTGCTTTCCGACCGGTAAGAAGTATAGTTCACTCCGGCTTTCAGTCCGGCAGGCGACGCATAGTCTAGTGCCAGATTATGCATTTGCTTGTTAGCTTTGGTGCGATTGTCAGATGTGGCAAAGTTTCCATCAGAAACTGTATGACCTCTTTGGTCGGGAGTAAAGGCACTTGTATAGGCCAGACTGATGTTACTTTCTTTATTGGTCTTATATTCGGCCCCTACGCGAATATGGTGCGTCATTCCTTTATTGTCAATGATTCCTTGTTGGTGGATATCATATATCTTGTTGTTCAGGGTATGGCGGGAATAGGTGTTCGTCTTTTGTCTGTGCCGGCGGTATTGAGTGTTATACAGAAGGTCTATATTCCATTTCGGATGGGTATATAACAGGTTGAGACCACCCTGTGCACCATTCTTGTAGTCGTGCAGGTATCCGGCTTTTACTTCCCCTTTCAGTCCGCTTTCTCCGGTACGGTATCCTTTCAGAATCAGATTGATGGCTGCTCCTCTGACATGGTATTGAGGAGGGGCGCTATACATCACTTCGGCTTTTTCCACACGCGAGGCCGGTGTGTTTTTCAACAGATTGACCAGTTGTTCATAGCTCATCGTAGTTGGTTTACCGTTTAGGATAATGCTGAGTCCGGGTGTTCCTGCCAGTGAAAGATTACCGTTGATTTCCTGCACACCGGGAAGTTGTTGCAGACTTTCGTAAGCATTGTTCACCACCTTATGTTCGATCAGTCGTGACAAATCATAAGAGAGTTTTCCTTCTTCTACCTTCACAAGCGGTTGCTCTCCTTTTATCACCACTTCGTCCAGTGTATAGTCTTTGCCTGACAGGACAATCGTGCCTGTATCACTACCCGTTCCTTCTTGTTGGCGGGTGGTGTATAAAATGTGTTGGAATATCAACCGATATTGTGCCGGTTGCCGGTTGAACCGGAAGCATCCGGTACTGTCTGTGATGAGGGCATCTACAAAAGTGGAGTCGATGCTCTGCAATATTACCGTGGCTCCATCAATGGGATGTGCTTCGGCGTCTGTTACTTTCCCGCTGATAGTTTGTGCTGTGGCTGTTCCTGCCAAAGAGATTAGAAATAATAATGTGCCGATAATAATTTGCTTTTTCATATTCGTTGGTTTTTAATATTTTCTTTAACTTTGACGAAACAAAAGTAGAGCTACTTTTTTTCATACGTGGTTAATGGTAGGTTAATGTTAGGTTAATATGAATTTGAAGGAAGTAATGATATGAAAATAAAGCATATACGATGGATGGCAATTGTTGGTTTGCTGGCTATTTTCGGCTTGCAATATGTTTGGCTTGTCAATACCTATAAGCTAGCGAAAGAGAGCATTCAGTTTAGGAGCAATGAAGTTTTCAAAGATGCTTCTATGCAAGAACTCTTCCATCGCATGGAGGAGCTGAAAGCGGAGTTGAAAAAGAAATATGCAGTTCAAGATACCATTGTAGGGGTGAAAGTGGAGCTGGATAATGATCATGATGTTGCTGAAAGCGGGATTTTGAATGATAATGCCAATCAATGGCTGATGTCTAATATGTATGTTTCTATCCAGGAAGCTGTGGTAAAGAAATATGAAGTATCTGTTTCTTTGGCAGATTTGGATTCTATCTATCGGGCGAACCTGCTTATGGAAGGTATTGATGCAGAGGTGGTTTGTTGTATTACTGATTCTTCGGGAAATATTCTCAAGAGCTCCCGAGCGTTATGGATGAGGGGGAATGATATGCTGAAGACTCGGTTATATCCCACTAATTGCAAGCGTACGGAAAATCTGCAGGCTTTTATTGTTAATCCTTATTGGGTTATCTTTCAGAAAATGACCTTGCTATTGATTGCCACTGTGATAATGATGATATTGATTATCGGTTGTATTGTCTATCAGATTCGTATCATTGCCCGTCAAAATAAAATAGCTAAGATCCGCGAAGATTTTTCTTATGCGCTGATTCACGATATGAAAACACCTATCAGCAGTATTTTGATGGGGATTCAAATATTAGAGACCGGTAAGTTGGATACTCGTCCTGAAAAGCGTGCCAAGCTTTTTCATATTTTGAAAGATGAAAGTGAACATCTGTTAGCGTTGACAGAGAAGGTTTTGACACTTTCGAAATTGGAAAATCATCAACTGAATCTTTTTCGCGAAATGCTTTCGTTACGTAGTATGTTGGATGACTTGATTGAAAAGTTTTCTGCTAAGGCGGACAAGCCGGTACATTTCAGTTTAGCTCTTGAAGCGGAAACGGTTGTGGCGGATGGTGAGTTTCTGAAGGAAGCAATCAGCAATCTGATTGATAATGCTATTAAGTATTCGGGGGCTTCAGTTGCTATTACTATCTCTTCTTTCTGTAAACTGGATGGCGCGGTTGTCATCAAGGTAAAAGATAATGGTTTTGGTATTCCTTTGAAAGATCAAAGTCGTATATTCGAAAAGTATGAGCGTGCATCGGCTACCGAACGCAGTCGGAAAGGCGGAGCATCTGGTTTCGGATTGGGATTGAACTATGTATTCCGTGTTGCCGAGGCTCATGGCGGAACGGTGGAAGTAGAGAGTATTGAAGGAGAGTATAGCGAATTTTCTCTTTCTCTGCCTCAAAAAGAGTTTTTGGACAGTGTGGAAGAAAAGTGATAATGGATTTGGAGCAAATAGGAAAAAAATAGGAGATGAAGTTATGATAAAGTTGTTGTTGGTAGAGGATGACGCTAATCTTTGCTACATTATCCGTGGTGGTTTGGAAGATATGATAGGAGGTTATGAAGTGACGACTGCTGCGGATGGGGAGGAGGGGTTGAAAATATGGAAAGAGCAACATCCTGATGTGATTGTTTCGGATATTGAAATGCCTGTAATGGACGGTTATCAGGCGCTTAAAGCAATCCGTGACCTCGAGAAAGAGAGAAATATACCAGAAAAAGATATGGCTAAGATAATAATGACAACACCCAAAGATGTGGTAAAAGGTTATGAACTGGGTGTGAATAATTATATCAAGAAACCTTTTCTGGCTGAAGAGTTGGATGCGCATATCGGGGCACTTCTGAAATTGAAACAGGGGGTAAGTGCCAAAAATGAGAGTGAAACGTATAGAATAGGTGAGAGCTATGTGTTCGATGCTGCTCATGCGATATTGAGATATCTGGTTTCGGGAGTGGAGAAGACGCTGACAGAACGTGAAGCTGGTCTGCTGAAAATGCTTTGCGTCAAGATGGGAGAAGTGGTGAAGCGAGAGGTTATTCTTTCTACTTTTTGGGAGAAAGAGGATGATTATTTTGCATCACGCAGTTTGGATGTTTTTGTCACACGGCTTCGTAAATTGTTGATTGAAGATGAAAAAGTGCAGATAAAGACTTTAAAGGGAGTAGGAATCAGTTTGGTTTGTTTACCGTAGGGGGAGGATTGGAATCCCCCTCCCTATAGGTGAATAAAAATATTATCGGTAGATTTTTAGAACTTGTAGGCTACTCCGATATTGAATACGCCTTGGTCAAAATCACTGATAATTTGATATTTGATTTCGAAGTTTATCATCCATTGTGAGTTAAGGTCGAATTCTGCACCGGCTCCTAAATTAGCTCCAAACTTACCTTTATTTCCACTTAAGTCCATTCCATCGATTTCACCTAAATCCCAGTGCCAATTAGTGTAGGTCAATCCGAAGAGAGGGTAAAGACGTGCACCGCTTGCAACAGGAAAGAGATAGTGAGCATTAACATTGAAGTCGAACATATCAACCCCGTCATTTTTGAAGAAATAATCTACGGAAGGTTCCAGCCTGAGTGCATCAAGAATGTTGTATTGGTATTTAACGCCGATACCTACACTTTCGATTTCAGTCCCATAACCTAAATGAAAGCCAAATGCTTGTTTGCCTTGTTGAGCATGAGCACCGCATACAAATAATACCAGCATGCAGGCAAGAATAAATAATTTTTTCATAATCAATAAATTAGAAATTAATAATTAGTTTGTTTTTGGGTTATTATTTATTTGTCTCATTTATTTCTTCATCTTTAAACCAAGAAGCATACATCAGATAACCGTTTGCAATCTTTTCATTCAGTTCCCGACTTTGTTCGGGCGGAATTTTTTTGATGAACTTGGCGGGAACACCTGCCCAAAGACTTCCCGGTTCGATGATGGTATTGCTCAAGACTAGGGCTCCGGCAGCTACAATAGCTCCTTCACCTACTATGGCGTGGTCAAGTACGGTTGCTCCCATACCTATCAGCGCACCGTCTTTGATGGTTGCACCGTGAATGGTAACGTTATGTCCCACAGATACATTGTTGCCGATTTCGACTACCGATTTCTGATAAAGAGTATGTAGTACGCTTCCGTCTTGGATATTAACACGGTTACCGATACGGATGGCATTAACATCGCCACGCAGTACAGCATTAAACCAGATACTGCAATCGTGTCCCATTATAACATCGCCAATGATAGTGGCATTATCGGCCAAATAGCAGTTTTCTCCAATTTGAGGTGTAAATCCTCTTACCGATTTTATAAGTGCCATAATTCTTTCTTAACGTTTTAAAGGTGAGGTCTTTTCTTTTAACCACTCCTGCTCTTCTTTATTCAATTGAGGACTTAGCCGGCTATATACCATTTTATGGTATTCATTGAACCAGTTGATTTCTTCGTCGGTCAACATATCGGTCACAATGGCTTCTTTGTCGATGGGACAGAGAGTAAGCGGTTCGAATTTCATGAAAGAGCCGAATTCACTCTCCATGGCAGGCACTATCAGCAACGTGTTTTCGGTGCGGATACCGTGACGGCCGGCTTTGTAAATGCCCGGTTCGTTGGTTACCGTCATACCCGGACGGAGAGTAGTGGGCATATGGTTCATCCTGATTTGGTGAGGCCCTTCGTGTACACAGAGGAAATGACCGACACCATGCCCTGTACCGTGAAAATAGTTGATACCCGCTTTCCACATGGCTTGACGCGCTAAAACATCAAGCTGTGTTCCGCAGGTTCCTTCAGGAAATACAGCGTTCTGCAATTGAAGGAAGCCTTTCAGTACCAATGTATAATCTGTTTTCTCTTCATCACTGAGAGGACCGAGGACAATAGTACGCGTAATATCGGTTGTTCCATCCGGATATTGTGCGCCACTGTCCAGCAGTAACATACCTTCGGGTTTCAAAGGAATATCTGTTTCGGGAGTTGCTTCGTAATGAACGATAGCTGCATGTTCTTTATATCCGGCAATCGTATCAAAGCTGATTCCTTTAAAATTCGCTTGTTCGGCACGCAATTCATATAGTTTCCGGTCGACACTCAGCTCGGATTCATTTCCGGCAGGAACTGCCTCTTTCAGCCACTTCAGAAATTTAACCATAGCTATGCCGTCGCGTTCCATGGCATGGCGAAAACCGTTTATTTCAGTTTCGTTTTTCACGGCTTTCAGAAGGCTGACGGGAGAAGGAATTTCCATTATCTTATGTCCGGTGTCAATACCGTGGCTGCTCGGATAGCCGGCAGCATTAAAAAGTTTCATATTGAGGGTTGGAGATACCTGAATGTTCTGACGTACATTTTTGATGTCGCTCTCTATCTTATTATAGGATTTAATGGTAACTCCGTTCTCTTCCAAATAGGTTTTGACTTCAGGAGAAAGTTTTTCTTCTATTATATATAAGGTAGCTTCCTTTTGAGTTATATGCATATAACTAATGAATACGGGGTTACAATGCACATCGCTTCCTCTCAGGTTCAGTGTCCATGCAATCTCATCCAAGGCGGATAGTAAGATACTTTGGCAGTTATTTTTGTGTATCTCCTCTCTGATGAGTTCTATTTTCTTTCGACAGGAAAGTCCGGCATATTTTTCTTCTAATATGAATACAGGTTCGGATGGCAACGCGGGTCGATCCTCCCATATTTCGTCAAAAGGGTCGGTAACACTTTTCACTTGGATTCCTTTGGGAGAACAAGCCTCATAAAGAGATTCTTTAAAATCGATTCCGTTTACCCATCCGTCCATTCCGATGATGTCTCCTTCTTTAAGTTCTTTAAAAAGCCATTCGGCAATAGAAGGAGTTTCTGGCATACGTTCTTTAAATAAAGTTATGTCTGTACCCTCCAGTTGCTCGGCAGCTTGCAGAAAATAACGGGAATCCGTCCATAATCCTGCCTTTTTCATAGTGATGACCGCTGTACCTGCCGATCCGGTGAAACCGGTCAGCCATTTGCGGGCTTCCCAATGCGAGGCAACATACTCACTATTATGAGGATCGGTGGTGGGGAGTATAAATGCTTGTATACCATTTCCTTGCATGAATTTACGCAAAGCAGCTACTCTTTGTTTAATTTCCAATTTCATTGTATTGTGGTTTATAATAACTTAAACTCAATGACAAAGATACAATTTCTATGTTATTTAAGATAAATATTTGCGGAAAGTTTTGTAAATAAAGAAAGTATGTGTAATTTTGCGCCGCAATTTGACTATCGGAAAATATTAATAACAACATATTTAATAATTAAAAACAATGATTGTAGTACCAGTAAAAGAAGGCGAAAACATTGAAAAAGCGCTGAAAAAATTCAAAAGAAAATTTGAAAAAACAGGTGTTGTAAAAGAACTGAGAGCTAGACAGCAGTTTGACAAACCGTCTGTAATCAACAGACTTAAGAAAGAACGTGCTGTATACGTGCAGAAGCTTCAGCAGGTTGAAGAATAATTAATTCTTGCACTTTCTTTGAATAATTGAATTCTTTTTCATATATTCGTTGCTGAATTAATGAAGCGACGTTTCTTATGTTAATAGAGTCTTTTTTGGATTATCTTCGGTTGGAGAAAAACTGTTCTGAGAAAACGATTGTTAGCTATGGAACGGATTTGACCAAATTTGAAGAGTTCTTTAAGAGTGTTGACGAGGAGATCGATTTTACTACGGTGGATGCAGATGTAATCCGTTTGTGGGTGGTAAGCCTGATGGATGGTGGATATACTTCTACTTCGGTAAATAGAAAACTGAGTTCTCTCCGTTCATTTTATCGTTATCTCTTGCGGAAGAAGATAGTAGCGGTGGATCCGACATTTAAAGTAGTCGGACCTAAGAAAAAGAAACCTCTGCCGGTCTTTGTGAAGGAAGAAGATATGAATCGGTTGTTGGATGAAATTCCTTGTGGAAAGGGGTTTGCCGGTTGCCTGGATAAAATGATAATCGAAATGTTTTATGCTACAGGTATGAGACTTTCGGAATTGATCGGATTGGACGATGCGGATATTGACTTCTCGGCTTCTCTCATTAAGGTGACAGGAAAGAGAAATAAGCAAAGACTGATTCCTTTTGGTGATGAACTGAGGCTGTCGTTGCTTAATTATATTAAGGTAAGGAATGAAGCTGTACCTGATAGGGAAAAAGCTTTTTTTGTCAAGCAAGACGGGAAGAGATTGTATCCTATGAAGGTGTATAATTTAGTGAAACGGAACCTGTCAAAAGTTGTAACGCTTAAGAAAAGAAGTCCGCATGTGTTGAGGCATAGTTTCGCTACTTCGATGCTGAATAATCAGGCGGAGCTGGGGGCTGTGAAAGAGCTTTTGGGACATGAAAGCCTGACAACAACGGAAATCTATACGCATACAACTTTTGAAGAACTTAAAAAAGTGTATGAACAAGCTCATCCAAGAGCGTAAAAAAAAGGAGGTAATTATGGAAGTAAGAATTCAAGCTATTCATTTCGATGCGTCTGAAAAACTTCAGGACTTTATCCAGAAGAAGACGGCTAAATTAGAAAAGTATTGCGACGATATAAACAAAGTGGAGGTGTCATTAAAAGTAGTAAAACCGGAAACCGCTATGAATAAAGAGGCTGGAATTAAAGTTTTGGCCATGAATGGAGAGTTTTTTGCGGAGAAGGTGAGCGATACATTCGAAGAAGCGATAGATGTGTGCGTGGATGCACTGTCTAAGCAATTGACAAAAACAAAAGAAAAACTACGCGGTAAATAAAAAAAATCGCTAAAAGTTTTTGAGAATTAAAATAAATATCTAACTTTGCAGCCGCTTAACCCTTTGAAGGGTAAGAGCTGCAAAGTTTTAGAAATAAGCCTCTTTAGCTCAGTTGGCCAGAGCACGTGATTTGTAATCTCGGGGTCGTTG
>OJNH01003272.1_pt1 | contig 10513 bp, 9 predicted proteins | sample 1597361 | NCBI WGS metagenome assembly OJNH01 (sample SAMEA2452136, study PRJEB22498) | human gut metagenome | biome: human feces; feature: human gut; material: feces | place: Australia | collected 2012
TCGCATTGATCAGTGTGGTAAAGCCTACCATGGGCCACATCAGTTCTTTGGTATAAGCGATGGTCCATTTTTCATATTTTTTAATAGAGGTCTGGAAACGCTTGAAAGAAAATACCGACTGTCCGAAGGTCTTCACTACCGGAATACCGCGGACATATTCCACGGCTTCACTGGACATCTCCTCTAACGCATTCTGGTATTCTGTCATTTTATCTTTCATGCGCTGTCCGGTCATGGCTCCCATGATGAGAAAAGCAAATACTACAGGCACCAGACTTAATAAGCCCAGTTTCCAGTCAAATACTACCAGCAAAAGCAACAGTCCCACAGGTGTTGCCACCGCTCCAGCTTTATCCGGCAGCTGATGCGCCAGGTAGGTCTCCGTGGCTGCGGTGGATTCGTTGACGATCTTGCGGATTTTGCCACTGCCTTCACTTTCCATGAACCCCATGGGAAGTGTCAGAATGTGCCGCATCAGGATGCTGCGCATGTTGGCCTGCACATGGAATGCCGCAATGTGGGAGCACAGCAGTCCGCAGATATAGATGAACATAGATAACAGTGCAAATCCCACCGCACGCCAGCCCAAGACGTACAGATTCTGCGCTTTGCTGTAATCCGGTGCTACCAACACCACTTCCTGCATGATCCGCCATATGTAATAGAACGGCAATAATGCAATCAGTGCACTGACCGCGGACAGAATCCATGACGCAATGATCAGGTACTTGTAGTTGCCCGCATAAGCGAACAGCTTCTGCATAGAGCTTTCTTTTTTCATGTGATCTTTCCCTCTTTCCCTTTGATTTAAATTAATTTTTTGGATTTAATGTAACTCTTTAATTTCTAGAATTTCTTTTCATTTTGCCCTGCTTTTCATCATTTCTCTTTTCCGGACATTTGAGGCTCTATTGTCTTTCCTATCTAACACCGCTTATTGATAATTAGTTTCAACTAACCGTCGGTTTTTAAGATAGACTGCTACCGTAATCTTCCATAGCAGTCTTATCTTATGCTTCACCCCAGCTTGATGATGGCTCCCCATCCGCCGTAGTGATACTTCTCCAGCATATGCAGATATTTTCTGGCAGTATCCCTGTCCATGCGGTGTCTGACGACTTCGAACATACTGTCAAACATGGCTCTCGACATGATATGTAGGAACTCCTCGGTGATCATGCTGCCTTCCTGTAGGAATTGTGTGGCTTCCATATACTTGTAGGTATACTCCGTCTCAATGTCCACCAGATGTTCCACGAAATCCTGATACTTGGTACCATAAGAGGCATCCAGCAGTAACCGGAAATCATCGAACCGGTCATAGACATAATCCAGCATTTCATCCATGCCGTCCATCACGTAGGTTTCCATCACCTTCGGCTGTTCCTCTGCCTCCCTGGCATGAAACGCCTCCTGGGTCTTAAGGAATATCTGCGTCAGCCCTTCCGCCGCCGGTTCCACAATCGCACAAAACAATCCTTCCTTGTCCCCGAACCGGGAATAGATGGATCCGGTAGTAGTGTCTGCCTTGGCTGCGATCGTGCGAAGCGACGCTTCGGAATAGCCCTTCTCCAGGAATTCTTCTCTGGCACAGGCGAGAATTCTCTCTGAAACTCCTTCGATTGGTTTTGTCACTTTTTCCTCCAAAAAAATATTCATAACAGCGTTATATAACACTGTTATGAATATAAACACATTTCACTTTTTTGTCAAGAGGGTTCATAGTTTTTTCTCTGCCAAAGCTGTCAGCTCCTGCAACGTACATTCAGCCAGTTTTGCCTTTACACCGGCGATATTTCCACTGCTCATAGACAGCTTTCTCGCTCCCAGTCCCACCAGCAATTGGGCGGTCTCCGGATTTCCTGCCATTTCTCCGCAGACAGATATCTCCTTTTCCCGTTTGGAAAACTCCCGGAATACAAACCCAAGTAGCCGAAGCATTGCCGTAGAATCGCTTTTGTAATAAGCGGCCACCTCCGGATTCATCCGATCCGCAGCCGACAAATACTGCGTCAGGTCATTGGATCCTATGCTTGCAAAATCCACCTCTTCCGCCGCCAGATCTGCAATCAGGGCAATCGCGGGAATCTCTATCATAATACCGATTCGGATCTGTTCATCAAACTGCTGCTTTCTCTCTTTCAGCTGCTCTTTTGCCAGATTCAGGAACTCTTTTGCCTTGCGAATATCTTCCAGACTCCCGACCATCGGAAACATGATTTGCAGAGGTCCGTAAGCAGAAGCACGCAGTGCCGCACGCAGTTGCGTTAAAAATAACTCTTTTTCCGCAAAACAAAGCCTGATTGCTCTTTTCCCCAAAAAAGGATTGTCCTCTTTTGGCAATTCCATGTAGGGCAATGTCTTATCTCCGCCGATATCCAGTGTCCGCAAAGTAACCGGATGTCCTTTTGCCTTTTGCACAACCTGCCTATAGGCTTCAAATTGTGTTTCTTCCCCCGGAAGTTCCTTCCCTTCCATATAAAGAAATTCTGTACGGAACAAGCCGATGAAATCGTACCGGTCTGTCGGAACATCAAATTCCTGCGAGCCGATATTGATTCCTATCTTTATTTCTGTTCCGTCCTTCATAATTGCAGGTTTGTTTAAAAAATTTTTTTCTGCTTCTTTTTTGCGGAAAAAAGATGTCTGTTTTTCCCTGATATCGCGAATACATTCTTCTCCCGGTGTGACAAATATTTCTCCGGTCAAACCATCCATGGCAAGCATAGTATCTGTAGGAATTTTTTCCGTAACATTCGGAACTCCCAGAATTGCAGGAATTCCGTAACTTCTTGCCAGGATTGCGGAATGTGAATTCACTCCGCCAATCTCCGTCAGGATTCCTTTGATATGTTTTCTGTCCATGGTGGCCGTATCACTGGGTAATAGGTCATGGGCTACCAGAATTACATCTTCCGAAAACGAAGACAGCTTAGACGTTTCCTGCCCCGACAGAATCCGGAGCAGCCGGTCTCTGACATCTCTAAGATCCGCCGCGCGCTCGGCAATCAACGGATCCTCCACACCGGCCAACAATTCTGCAAATTCTGTATACACCTTACTGACCGCGCTGTCCGGGTTCATGTTTTCCTCACAGATTGTCTCCCGGATCTCATCAAGGATTTCTTCATCCTGAAGTAATTCCCGATGTGCACTGAAGATTTTTGCCTTATCCGGATCCTCTTTACACATACCGTTGTACAATGTCACCAGTTCACTGTCTGCCTTTTCACAGGATTCCCTGAATTCCCGATATTTTTCCTCTTCCTGACCCTTGGGAAAAAATTCCGGAGCCTTTGTCAGTGTACCGGGAATGTAGATATAAGATTTCGCATAAGCAATTCCCTCAGATACCGGATTTCCCTGTAATCTTTCTTCCATACACATTTACCGCCTTTATTCTCCAAATCCGCTTTCCACCAAGGCTGCAAGAGACGCTGCCGCCTGCTCTTCATCTGTGCCTTCCGCAGCAATCTCTATTTTGGTTCCCTGTCCGATTCCTTCCGCCAGAATCCGTACAACGGATTTTGCATTCACCGGTACTCCGTTTTCCCTGCAAATCGTAATCTTGCTTTCATATTTTTTGGCTTCCAGTACAAAATCAGAAGCCGGTCTGGCATGCAGTCCTGTCTTATTCACAATCTCAACCTGTTTTTTTGTCATAATTTATCCTCTTTTTTATTCGTGGAAAGTACGCTGGCTCCGTTCGTCCTGATGCACTCCCGATACCAGGCAAAGGAATCTTTTTTCTTTCGTTCCAAGGTTCCTTTTCCTTCATCGTCTTTGTCCACATAGATAAAGCCATAGCGTTTTTTCATTTCACCGGTGCTTGCACTGATCAAATCGATACATCCCCACGGAGTGTATCCCAGTAACTCCACACCATCATTTACTGCTTCCCACATCTGTCTGATATGTTCGCTTAAATAAGCAATCCGGTAATCATCATGAATCTGTCCGTCTTCTGTCACACGATCCACCGCTCCCAGTCCGTTCTCTACGACCATCAGCGGAATCTGATATCTGCCGTACAGTTCATTCAGGAGGTAACGTAATCCCTTAGGATCAATGATCCATCCCCATTCGCTTGCTTCCAGATAGGGATTCGGCACACCAAGCATCATATTCCCCGCCGTCTGTATCACTTTCGGATCTGCCGTGGCACAACGGGAACTGTAATAACTGAAGCTTAAGAAATCCACTTTTCCATTCTTCAATATTTCATCATCCCCGGCCTCTTTTCGGATCTGTACCCCATTTTCCCTAAAAAAGCGTTCCGCAAAATAAGGATATGCTCCTCTTACGCACACATCTCCGCACAACCAGTTGCTGCGTTCCATCTGGGCCTGTGCTTCCAATACATCTTCCGGACTACAGGTATATGGATATACACCGGCTGCAGACAGCATACATCCCACTTTATTTTCGGGATTGATCTCGTGTGCTATTTTTACTGCCTGTGCACCGGCCAGAAACTGATGATGCAATGCAGTGAATCTGCGACTCTTTTCTGCCGCGGTCTCGGGGGATCCCAGTCGTTTTGTCCCGAATAGGTCTTCTCCGTCCTCGGGTAAAATGCCTCCCGCAAGGAGCGTTCCGAAACGGCTGACCAGTGTATTCATTTCATTAAATGTCAGCCAGTAATGAACCAGATCCTGATACTCTCTGAATACCGTCTCACAATACCGCAGGAAAAATGCAATCGTCTGTCGGTTGGTCCAGCCGCCGTAATGTTCGCACAGATAATAAGGAATTTCATAATGAGACAAGGTAACTAACGGTTCTATTCCGTATTTTTTACAGGTTTCAAATACTTTCCTGTAATACGCAATCCCGGCACGATTGGGCAATATCTCATCACCTTTGGGAAAAATACGGGTCCATGCAATCGAAATCCGGAATACTTTAAATCCCATTTCCGCAAATAGTGCAATGTCCTCCTCATATCTGTGATAGAAATCTATAGCTTCGTGACTTGGATAGTTCTCCTCAGGGCGGATCTGTTCCGTGAATCGCCGCGGGGACGTTTTTGTCCCCGCAGTAATGTGATCCGCTACAGAATCTCCTTTCCCGTCCGCCTGCCAGGCACCTTCTGCCTGATTGGCTGCCACGGCACCGCCCCATAGAAATCCCGGTGGAAATATTTTCTGCTTTTCTTCCATTATTTTTCTTCCTTTGCCTGTGCTTCTTTTGCTACCAGTTCCTTTTCATATACTTTGAAGAACGGCCAATAGCATGCAAACGCTACCGCAAATGCAATCACCGGAATAAAGATATTGGTCCAGGACAAAGTCGTCAGATACTGTGCAAATCCAACCGGAAGGTTCGCCGTAATGGAAATGTAAGCCGGTTTGAAAAATCCTATCATATATCCAAAATAACAGATGATCATGGTAATTACAGGGTTCAGGATAAAGGGAATGCACATGATCGGATTATACATAATAGGATAACCGAAGATCACAGGCTCGTTAATATTAAACAGACCGGGCACGATTGCTGCCTTGCTGACTGCTTTCAGCTGTTCGGATTTCGAGAATAATCCCATCACGCAGAGCGCCAGTGTATTGCCGGTTCCGCCACAGCAATTGATAATACCGAATAACGCGATTGGCATAAATACAAGCGCCTGACCGGCCTCATGATTGGCATAGTTGGTTGCATAATACTGCATTAACGGTGCTGCGATTGCCGCATATACCGCCACTGTTCCATGTACACCCATTGTCCATAACAGACTGGCAATGATTACGATAATAATAATTCCGGGAACACTTGTCAGTGCTGCCAGCGGCATTCCCAGCAGACCGGTAATAAGTACCGGAAGCGCTGTCTGTGTCAATGCCACACAGCCATAACCCAATACCGTCCAGATAATCGCATTTACTACCAGAGGGATCAGAGAACGGAAGGTATCCTGCAGAAATTCCGGAACCGCATCCGGCATCTTGATAACCAGATGATGCTTTTCAAAAAAATGTGTCAATTGTACGCTGGTCAGCGCTACAATAATGGCTACAAACATACCCTTCGCATCAAGCGCCATGGTATCCATTCCGGTAAAAGTTCCGCCCGCTTCCCCGGCCAGATCTACTGTTTTAATCGGCGCGGCTGCAATCAAAAAGATCAGAATCGAATTCAGTCCTGCCATCAGCGCCTGCATTTTTAAAGACTTTGCATAAGAATAGGCAATGGTAAAAGCTACATACAGCGAAATAAACCCCATAGACACCTTATACGGCACCATAAGTGCACTATAGATTCCGGAACTCTGATCGATAATACCGATCGTCTGTAATATGACTGCCAGTAATTGGAATACCGCTCCCAACAATATTACACCCATTACCATCATCATACCGGAGGAAATCGCCTGTATTCCCTTATTTCCCACTACTTTTTCCCCTGCTTTTTTCACCCATTGCATGGGCTTGCTTTCATAAAAATTTGCCATACCTTTACTCCTTCCCTGTTGAAATACCTTCTTTTTACGTTTTGCAGACTTATTGATACAAGTCTTCCACCTGCTTCATAATATTGACCACATTACCGATTGCATAATCATATGCCGGAATCACCGCAATAGGTTTTTGCGTATTTTGCTCGATCTCACCCTTTTTATAAGATACCTGCGGTCCCAACAGAATGACATCATAATTTTTGTACACATCTTCATATGCTGACATTCCCACTGCTTCGATCTTCAGAGAAATTCCCTGTTCCTCTGCATATTTTTCCATCTTACGCATCAGAATTCCGGTAGACATCCCACCTGCGCAGATCAATAATACTTTTCGTTCCATACGATTCCTCCTTGCTTTTCCCTACTTTTGATATAAAACGATCATTTCCCGGATCAAATCCAGTGCCAGTGCACTTCCCATCAGATGATCCTGCGCATGACACAATAAAATACTTACCTGCGTCACTTCTCCGGACGCATCCATTTTCAACAGTTCTCTGTGAGATTCATGTGCTGTTTGAAGACTCTCTTCTGCCTCCTTCAGAAGTTTCTCTGCGTCTTCGAAATTTCCTTTTTTCGCCTCCTGCAGTGCAGCGAAGGCATCTGATCTTGCCTGTCCGGAATTGGCTATGATCATCATCGCGATTTCTTCTAGCTTTTCCTGCATATTTTCTTCCATTTTGTAACCTCCTATTCTTAGAGCTGATATATGATCGTCAGAATATTTGCTATCTCATCATCATTGATAATGACATGAAATGTCTTTTCCAACGGTTTTACTATTTTAAGCAGTTTTTTAAATTCCTTGTCATATTGAAGCAATATTGCTGCTTTTCTGGGATTTGTGGCAACTTCCTGTTTTGCAAGCAGCCTGTCAATACAACAGGAAATATGAATCAACAAGCCGGCTTCCGCATCCAAAGATAACTCCCTAAGCGCCGCATTGATTTCTTTCATAATATCCGGCAGTATTTTTCTCAGCTTTTCAATATCGGTGTGTGTCAACTGTTCTCCCAGATATGCAAACATTGCATCATAATCTATCTTTGCTTTTGCCTCTTTTTCCAGTCGGAGCAATCTTGGAAGACTCTCTTTTCTGGCTCCGAATACTTCACTGATCGGCAGGAAGGGAATTGCAAACATTCCCGGATCATAGGTTCCCACAATGCACTGAACCACTCCCGTGGTCATCAGGTGTTTCAGGTTATCACGCAACAGTTCTTTGTCTGTAACCGACATCGGGATCACCTCTGTATCTTCCAACTGTCCATATTTTTCGATGTAACGTTTCAGTTCCTCTGCCCCGCCTTTCCCGGTGGTACAGAGCGTTACAATGTATTTTCTGTAACAGTCCAGACCATCTATACTCTCCACTGTGCTTTGCAATATCTTGTCGGGATCATTTTCTGTAAGGGTCCGCCTTGCAAGCTCAATTCCAAGTGTAGTTACCGGAACTCTGACCTGCCGGATTGGAATTTCCAGTTCATTTTCTATCTCCAGAAGCATTTCTCCCAAAAAACTACTATCATAGATGACCAGAATTCCCTTGCCCTGCTGCACTTTTTTCAGGAAATTTCTCAGTGTCCCATATACCTCTGCGGAGGCTCTCTCACTGGTAATTTCATAAGAAAAAATATTATCCAGCTTTGTCATGTTACTGACCGTCTGTGCTATGGAGGAAGCTATTCCCACACCGTAGAATGCAAATATCAATACCGGTCTTGCATTTTCCGTCTTTTCCTCATTTTGATAGCACAAAAACATTGTGAGAAGTAAGATTTCTTCCATAGACAATTCCACTGCGTATTCTGCTTTGATCTGTTCTGCAAGTTCTTCGCTTAGCAGATATTCTGCTCTGTGATATACCAGTATTTCTGCAATACTTTCTTTGTCCGGAGCACTTTTTTCTCTTTTTCCCGTAATCACTGCATTGAGATGAAGGCACAGCCCATATAGTACAGACGGAGAGAAATTACGTTTCAGCTGTTCCTTTGCCTTTTGCAAAAATGCTTCCACAATATTGATCAGCTTTTCTTCCACCAGGATTTCCAACTGTTTTTTATCCGTCACATCCTGTATCAGGGCTTTCCGATATTTATCAAAAGTCCTTTCTACCTCCATGCTCAGCAAAAGGTTGATCTCTTCCTCCTCTATTCCTGTCTCCTTTAATGCTGCTGCCTTCCGGCTGATTCTGTCATATAGTGTTCCGTCTTCCGGCCTGCTGACCCGGATTTCTTTTCCGCTGAACGTGAATCTCTGTTCAAAATCGATCAACTCCTCTGCTTCTCTCCGGTACTTTAACATGCCTTTGCGCACATTATTGGAAAAATCGCTGATAAATAATGAAATATCTCCTGTTTTCCCATATTCTCTCACATAGGCATTGGCGCAGCCGATCTTGATATCTCCTTTGAGCTGATAATAATTTGCTTCACACTCATAGAAAAGCAGGCATGTCATCAAATCTCCTCTGACGATCAGCGGTCTCTGTATCCGCACAGCCTCTTTGGAAAAAAGGTGTTTTATCATTTCCATCCGTTCCCTCAGCGGCCGCTCCGACAATGTCGGTAACTGTACTGAAAATTCTGCCAGGAACTCATCCGACAGCTGTTCTTTGTCTGTACAGCTTACCGGCACCGCATATTTTCTGGATGGTGACTGCAGATACTCCAGCACCCTTTTTCTGGCTCTCGGGCTTAAAAACTGAATATTATCGAAAAATACAAAGCCCTGCTCCGACTGTTTCCAGCTGTCATCCGACTCAGCACTGACTTCTCCGCCTGCTGCATAATCGTGGCAATCGATGTGAAGAAACGGAGCATTTTCCGGCAGAATCTTCTGTTCCACCGCAAAACGGTACATTCTTTGTGCCAAGCGGCTCTTACCGGTTCCACGGGCTCCCACCAATAACGTATTGAGACTTCGCTGTGGATAGAGTACTGCTGCCTTTGCCAGCTGAATGGTCTGCCTCAGACTTCCGTCCGCTCCGATCAAATCAGAAAAGCATTCTTCCAATGTGCTTTCTTCTCTTCCAACCTTATAGAGAACCGGTCTGCCGTTACATTTTTGTATCCTGCCTTCCTGTACCAGAAGATTCAGTATGCTGCTTACATTCGTTCGCTGTAGTTCCATGGCATCCGCTATGTATGCGGTGGATATTCCTCTGTCTGCCTTTTCATCTGCATGAAGTCTGATAAAGTCATATACCTTTTCTTTGTTTGATTTCATAGGGTGCATCTCCTTTTCAACGTTTGCATCTATGTGTATATCCAAAGAAAATTATACACTCTATACAATATGCAATCTATCATTTTCCGAATATTTCGTCAAAAGAAGTTGTGTATCTGTTTTTGTCATAAAAAATATATTTATTCATTGATTTTCATGATTTTTATTATGATTTTTTGGTACTTTTTTACAGAACCATAAAAAGAATCCGAATGAAGGATCATTCGGATTCTTTTTTTAGTGTATATGATTTTATTTTGTTTTTCAGAAGTGTATAAGTTTTTTGTTATGGTGTTGTGAATTCTATCGGCTGCGCATCTTTTCCATACGCATCCCATGCCTGCAGATACTCCTCCGCAGTACTTTCCACACTCTGTCCCCGGCTGTCCAGACGATAATAGGTTTCATTGCCGTTCCCGTCAAAGTTTTCTGTATTGGAACCGGTCAGTACCAGCTGTCCGGTCGCAGTATCAAGGTTGTACACTTCGATGCTGTGTCCGGAGGTCACGTAGAACCCAGACATTCCGACGCAGATCGGATATGCGGTTCCCTCACTTAGGAGCTCGCCGATCTGCACCGGTGTTCCATCCTCTCCGACGCCGTAGACATCACAGTACATGGCATAGGTATGCTCTCCGTCCTGATAAATCCCGTCCGACAATAACAACAGAGTCGTATCACCAAGCTTTACCTGCGCATACGCTGCATCTCCCTTTCCTGTTACAAAACCGGCGGTTGCACCGTCCTGCATATTCATCCATGTAGTAGTATTACCATTCTGCATTGGGATCCAGCCGGCAGGATTCTCCGCTGCCTGTTTCT
>OJNH01003276.1_pt1 | contig 10498 bp, 7 predicted proteins | sample 1597361 | NCBI WGS metagenome assembly OJNH01 (sample SAMEA2452136, study PRJEB22498) | human gut metagenome | biome: human feces; feature: human gut; material: feces | place: Australia | collected 2012
CAAGAGCTTCAAAACCTTTGAGGTGTAAATCGATAGGTCTAGTACCAATAGCACAGCCACCAGGCATGGAAATTTTAGCTTTTCCATAACGTGCTAATAGAGGTCCCATAATAACAAAGGAAGCTCTCATTTTACGTACTAAATCATATGGTGCATCAACTGTTTTTAAAACAGTACTATCAACAAACAATGTATGTTGTTGACGATTGAAATCAACTTTAGCACCAAGCTGACGCAGAACTTCAGCGATTGTGCAGACGTCGTTTAAATAAGGTACTTCGTCTAAAACACATGGCTTATCCTGGGCCAGAAGAGTTGCTGCAATAATAGGCAGTACAGCGTTTTTTGCACCGCTAATTTTTACACGACCATGCAATTCATGACCGCCATGTATAATCAACTTTTCCAATTTTCATCCTCCACAAGACTTATATCTTTATTATTTTATCATTTACCTTTATGTATAGCAATAAGAAATTATATATATTATCTATAGACAAAGTGATTTAGAGTAAAAATAAAAAAGCTCTATTAATTTTTTGATAACTAATAGAGCTTTTAGATATATTTTATTTTTTAGCTACTTTTTGGCTATAAACGATAATTGCTCCGATAAAGAGAACAGGTAGAATATAATTCATATATTCAGTTAAAGATAACAAGAAATTACCAATGATTTTATCATGAAGTATCATACTAGCAGAAGTATAAGCTAAGATAGCAGAGCCAAGAGTGATGAGGATAGGTAATCTATCCATTAAGTTGGAAATGATTTGGCTACCCCATACAACGATAGGAATACTAATAGCTAAACCTAATAATACGAGCACCATATCACCATGAGCAACACCAGCGATAGCCAATACATTATCTATGCCCATAGCAGCATCAGCAATGATAATTGTTTTGATAGCAGTGGCAAAACCAGTAGAAGCACTAAGAGAATTTGTATCTTCAAGATTGTGTTTTTCCGGTTTTAACAATTTGAAAGCTATTGGCAATAAGATAAGACCGCCGATTGCTTGTAGAAAAGGAATTGTTAATAAATATGTTGCAATTAAAGTCATGATAGCACGAATTACTACAGCACCGGCAGTACCAATATAAATGGCACGTTTACGCATGTTTTCTGGTAATTTACGAGAAGCCATAGCAATGACTACAGCGTTATCACCAGCTAATACTAAATCAAGTAAAATAATAGAACCTAAAGCTAATAAAAATTGAGTAGATAAGATTTCCATAAATTGCTCCTTCCATTAAAAGTCTTTTGAATACAAAAAAAGACTTTTAATACACACATGAATTATATGCGTATTAAAAGTCTCACTTATCGAAAATAATCGACGTTATTGCCAGAAGCGATTGCTACAGTGATTGTTGACAATAACACAAGGAAGTTACTCCCTTTTAATATCGTTATTATTATAATAGATAAATATAAAATCTGTCAATGAGAATAGAAATAATTTATTTTAAAAAGTAATGATTATTTATTTGATGATAATTTTAAACATTCATCAATTACTTCTTGCATTTCTGGTGGTATGAATTTGTTTTTATGATAAACAATATTAAATTGACGTTTAAATACAAGTTCAGGCATAGTAAAAGTTTTTAATTTGCCTTCTTTTAATTCATCTTTGATAGCTTCAGTGGAGATTACAGAAACACCTAAACCGCTGATGACAGCTTTTTTTATAGCTTCCATGCTATTGTAAATACCAGCAGTTTGATAATAAATATTATGTCTGTGCATTACTTGTTCAAATAATTCACGAGTTCCACTGCCTGTTTCACGAACGAAAAATCTTAGTTTGGTTAAATCTTCAAGAGTGATTTCTTTATCAGCTAATGGGTGATTTTGTCCAATGATGAAGACTAATTCATCATTCATAAAAGGTTTAGTAATCAAGTATTCAGAATGGATTTCACCTTCAACTAAAGCTAAATCTAAGCTATCATTTAAAAGCATTTCTTCAAGCTCAGAGGTGTTATGAATTTCTGAAAAGATTTCTTTGCCAGAACCATTATGGGAAATATGCTGAATTAAATCAATGAGAAAATTACTACCGATAGTGATACTAGCACCAATGCGAAGATGATATACTTCATTGAATGCACGCATAGCTTGTTCTGTTTGAGCGTTCAGATTGATCAAATTGCGAGAATAACGTAATAATCTACGACCTGCCTCTGTAATAAAAATGCGACGACCTAAACGTTCAAATAGAAGTGTTTGATAATGTGCTTCTAATTCTTGAATAACTTGACTAACAGATGGTTGAGTCATATGAAGTTTTTTGGCAGCAGCAGTAATACCATTTTCTTCACAAACTTTAATAAATATAGCTAAATGTCTAAGTGTCATTATTACTCCTCTTTGTATTTATAAAATCTAAAATTAAAAATGTTTCACGTGAAACATTTTATTTATCTACTTGAATACCAGCTCCAGGTCCATCAGTAGCTATGGCAACGCCTGCTTCAGCAAATGTCTTCATATCTTTCATCATTTGAAGTGATGCGTCAATTAATTTCATGCCCAAGCTACAGATACAACCACCGCCTGTAGTTATATTTAAGTCTAAATAATCAGGACATACAAACATTAGATAAGGATTGATAGCAGGAGCTAAAACTAAAGCGTATTTTAAAGCGATAGTGGATACTAAATCATCAGATAATATCAATATGCCATTGCTAGCAGCACCTATGGCGATACCTGCCATAAAAGCGATTTGTTGTAAATCTTCTGTAGGTGTTAAGGAAAGAAAACCGCGTTTACCGTAACGTAAATCACCATTAGGTAGACATAATTGTTGTTGAATATTTAAGCTAAATGTACCACAAATTTCTTTAGGATGAGTTTCACAGCAAGCTATGCCTAAAACTTCAACATTTTTGATTTTAGAGCCATAACTTATACCTTGTAAAAGACTGAAGGATAATGTCTTTTCTGTGAGATTGGATTGTGGAATAGCAGTGAAATGATAATCTGCATTAGCATGATGAGCAAATGATTGAGTGAGTCGATGTTGTACGATACTACAGCTTTTTTCAGATGTTAAAACAATGATTTTTTTGCGTACAGATGTAGGTTTTACTTTTTTTACAATACCAGATATATGTTCAGCTATTTCTTCTAATCTACCTAAACTATAAATAGGTTTAGTCAGATTATCAATGCGAAATCTACATTGTTTTTGGATATCCGCGTCTAAAGCTGGAATATTGCGAGTGCGTTTTAATAATGTGGTCTTTGTATTTAAATCTGCTTGAGGAATGTTAGGGCGGATTAATTTGTCTGTTTCAGCAAGTGCTGCTTGATATACAGATTGATAAGCTTCAATAGCACAGTCTAAGATATTAACAGCGATAGATGAGCCTGTAGCTTCGCCTAAGCGGAATTGTAAGTCCATGTATGGAGATAGATTTAATTTCTTTAAAATAGCGTTATGAGCTGGTTCAGCAGCTAAATGAGATGCCATGAGATAATTTGTTATTTCAGGGCAAATAGCTTGAGCGACTAAAGCAGCTGAGCCTGTATTAAAGCCATCTAAAACGACAAAGCAACGATTAGCGGCAGCACCTAATATTATGCCTGTGATACAAGCAAGTTCAAAGCCACCTAATTTACTAATGACATCAATACCATCATTAGGGTCAGGTTTATTTACTTTTAAAGCTTGTTTTACTACTTCAATTTTAATGGCAAGTCGTTCATCAGAAATATTAGTTCCTCTACCTGTTGCTTGTTTAGGTGTTAGATTACAAAGACAAGCTACCATAGCAGCACTTGATGTAGTGTTAGCGATGCCCATTTCTCCAGGCAAGAAACAGCGATATCCTTGTTTAGCATATTCATTTACAAGTTCTATACCAGTTTCAATGGCACGGATTGCTTGTTCATGAGTCATTGCAGGGCCTTTAGCACAGTTTTGTGTGCCATGAGCGATTTTGCGGTCGATTAATCCAGGAATATCATCGACAGGAGCTTTGATACCCATATCTACAACTATCATATCAGAACCACAAAAATTAGACATGCAATTGGCTACAGCACCTTTAGAAACAAGGTAATTTTTAGTCATATGTGCTGTTGTTTCTTGAGGATAAGCGCTGACATTCATTTCAGCAACACCATGGTCGCCACAAGTTATGATAGTGAATTTTTTAGGAATTTCAGGGTGAATTTGACCTGTGATACCTACATAGCGCAATAATAGATTTTTTAACTCACCAAGACCATCTGCATTTGTCATGGTTTGAGCTAATTTATTTTCAACAAATTTAATCGCTCTTTGATCTGGTGGTAAGATTTTTTTTATAGTTTGATTAAGCAAGGACATTATTGTTCTCCTTTGTTACTTGTTTAAGGCTTAAGCCAATGCGATTGCGTTTAGCATCTACACTGATGACTAAAACATTTAAAATATCACCAACAGATACAACATCTAATGGGTGTTTTACATGTTTATTGCTTAATTCAGAGATATGAATAAGACCAGCAGTCTTGATACCAATGTCAACAAAAACACCGAAATCAGTGATATTACGAACTGTACCACGCATGATAGTACCCACTTTGATATCTTCTAATTTGATGATATTTTGGCGTGTAAGTGGTGCTGGTAAATCTTCACGTGGGTCGCGGCCTGGTTTTGTTAGAGCATCTAAGATATCTTTAACAGTAAAAACGCCAGCATTTAATTTAGTAGCTAATTTATCTATATCTACTAATTTGATTTTAGATTTAAGTAAATCTAATTTATTTTTATCGGCTAAATCTTCAAGGGAAAATCCTAATTCAGCTAATATTTGCTCAGCAAGAGGATATGATTCAGGATGTACAGGCGTATTATCAAGTGGGCAAGTAGCACCATTGATGCGCAAAAATCCTGCACATTGAGTATAAGCTGTAGGTCCAAGACGAGAAACTTTTAATAGTTCTTTACGTGAAGCAAATATGCCATGTTCATCACGATATTTAATGATATTTTTAGCCACAGTAGCATTGATACCAGCAATATGTTTTAAAAGAGCAGCAGAAGCTGTATTTAGTTCTACACCTACATGGTTAACAGCAGCTTCAATAACAGCATCTAAAGTATTAGCTAATTCTTTTTGATTGACATCATGTTGATATTGACCGACGCCAATAGCTTTAGGTTCAATCTTTACAAGTTCCGCTAATGGGTCTTGAATACGACGAGCGATAGAGATAGCGCCACGAATAGTTACATCATATTCAGGTAATTCTTCTACAGCTAATTTGGAAGCAGAATAAACAGATGCGCCTGCTTCGTTAGTGATTAAATAATGAACAGGTAATTTATGTTCATTGATTAAATTAGCTACGAATTCTTCTGTTTCATAAGAAGCAGTACCATTGCCGATAGAGATTAAATTTACTTGATATTTTTGAATATAATCTAATAGCTTCTGTGCAGATTTTGCTTTAGCGTCATCACTCATAGTGATATATAATACACCATTGTCTAAAACTTGTCCTGTAGCATCGACAATTGCCATTTTACAACCTGTACGATATCCAGGGTCAAGTCCCATTACAGTATAGCCAGCTAGTGGTGCTTGTAAGAGCAATTGTTTGAGATTGGAAGCAAATACATGGATTGCTTGAGTCTGAGCTGTTTCCGTAAGCTGATTGCGAATTTCTCTTTCAAGTGCAGGGAAGATTAGACGTTTATAGGCATCAATGATTGCATTTGTAAGAAATTCTTTGTATGGACTATTTTGTTTTAAGATAAATTTAGTGATGATAGCAATATCTTTATCTATATCACTGATTAATTTTACTTTTAAAATATCTTTACTTTCACCGCGATTGATAGCTAAAATGCGATGTGATGGTAGATGTTTAATTGGTTCTGTATAATCTTCGTACATGAGAAAAGCTTCATCACTGTCAGCTTCTTTATCTCTAGTAATGCTCAATGAAGAAGTTTGCCAGAGATGTTGGCGAAGTTTAGCACGAATATCCGCACTATCAGAAATAGTTTCGGCAATGATGTCAGAAGCGCCAGCGAGTGCTTCATCGCTAGAAGTTACCTCATCATTTAAATATTTCAAGGCGATGTCTTCAAGTTTTTCAGAGCTATTTTCTTGCTTTAAGATAAATTGAGCGAGTGGCTCTAAACCTTTTTCTTTAGCAATCATAGCACGAGTGCGTTTTTTCTGTTTATATGGTAGATATATGTCTTCAAGTTCTTGAAGTTTTTCTACTTTATCTATAGCCAAGGAGAGTTCAGGAGTCATTTTTCCTTGTTCTTCAATGCTATTTTTTATTTCATTTTGACGTTTAATTAAATTACGTACATAAATAAGCTTATCGTTTAAATCACGAAGCTGTTCATCCTTCATATCGCCAGTTGCTTCTTTACGATAACGTGCGATAAAAGGAATAGTATTACCTTCGTCTATGAGTTTTATAGCAGCATTTATTTGACTTGTTTTTAGTTTAAGTAGATTTGCTAGATAAGCTGTGATATTTTGTTCAAGCATAAAAAGTCTCCTTAATAAATGTTATTAGTAATTATATCATATAATATGAAAAAAAAGTTATAGATAAAAGCTCAAGAGTCAAACTCAATCTTAATTGACGAGGTTTTATCGCTGTGATAGAATTAACGCCATAGCAAAAAGTTTTTAGATATTACATAAAATTTATAATAATAGTGGGAGGATAAGAAAATATGCCTATAAAAATACCAAGTACATTACCAGCTTCACAAATACTAGAGAGCGAAAATATTTTCGTGATGGATACCGAAAGAGCTTATACACAAGATATTCGTCCCCTCAAGATTTTAATTTTAAATTTAATGCCTAATAAAACTGTTACAGAAACGCAATTATTAAGACTTTTAGGTAATACACCACTACAGATTGAAGTAGATTTTATTTACACAGAGTCTTATTTACCAAAACATACATCAATACAGTATTTATCTCAATTTTATGGTACTTTTGAAGATGTAAAAGATAAATATTATGATGGTTTTATCATTACAGGTGCACCTGTTGAACGTATGGAATATGAAGAAGTAGCATATTGGAAAGAAGTATGTGAAATCATGGATTGGAGCAGAAAACATGCTTGGTCTACTTTCCATATTTGTTGGGGTGCTTTTGCAGGACTTTATCATCATTATGGTATAAAAAAATATTATGAACCTAAAAAAGTATTTGGTGTATATAAACATCATTTAAATGTAAAACATGAAAAATTATTCCGTGGTTTTGATGATGAATTCTATGTACCACATTCTCGTCATATCGGTATGAAAAGAGAAGATATTGAAAAAGTAAAAGATTTAACTATTATGGCAGAAGGCGATGCAGGAGTTTATATTGTTGCTAATTTGAAAGATAATGAATTTTTCATTACAGGTCATGCAGAATATGATCCATATAGCTTGAAAAGCGAATATGATAGAGATATAAAAGCTGGTATGGATATGCATATTCCTATCAATTATTATCCTGATGATGATCCAACAAAAGAGCCGATTGTAAGATGGAGAAGTGTAGCTAACTTATTATTTAATAACTGGCTTAACTATTATGTATATCAGGAAACTCCATATGATATTGATACACTTAAACAAAATCCTAGACGTAAATAAATTAGATAAAGAGAGAAGCGTTTATTTTTATGTGTTTAAAAAAGATAGCTATAATTTTTAGCTTATGTTTATTGATTTGCAATATAGCTTTGGCAAAGACCTTGCCTAACCCTGATACAAGTGCAGTGTCAGCTTGTTTAATAGATGCTGATGATAATGGTGTATTATATGGTAAAGATGAAGATAAAATAATGCATCCTGCTAGTACCACAAAAATAATGACAGCCATTTTAGCTTTAGAAAGTGGCAAATTAGACGAGCCATTAGTGATAACGCCAGAAGCAGTGAATACAGAGCCTTCTTCTTTGGGTTTAAGATTAGGCGATAAAATAACTTTAAGAGAAGCTTTGACTGGTATGATGATAGTATCTGGCAATGATGCAGCCGTAGCTGTAGCGCAAACAGTAGCGGGAAGTGTACCAGCATTTGCTAAAATGATGAATGACAAAGCAAAAGAACTAGGGGCAGTAAATACGCATTTTCTAAATCCTCATGGACTTACAGCTCAAGGTCATTATTCTACTGCTCATGATATGGCAATTATTGCAAGTTATGCTATGAAAAAGCCTGAATTTAGAGAAATAGTAAGTAAAAAAGCATATAATATGAAATATATGGATGGTCATACTGAATATGTAACTACTACAAATCGCTTTTTAAAAAGTGGTTTTGAAGGTGCTAATGGCATAAAGACAGGTTTTACAAATGCAGCAGGAGATTGCTTAGTAGCTTCAGCTACACGTGGGCAAAAAACTTTGATTGCAGTATTTTACAATGATGATTATCGTTGGGACGATGCACCAGTTTGGCTTGAATTTGGCTTTAGCTTCTATGACCCTAGTGAATTGCAAGATAAAACTGTAGTGAATAAACAAAATGTAATTAAATTAAATAAAATTACAGAACAAAGAATAAAACACAGTAGAGAAACAAATAAAAATTTAGCAGCTTTAGATGCTGCAATTGTCAACAAAGCTAAAAGCTTAAATAATAAAACAACAGATGTAGCAGATACAGCACAACAAACAAAAGCAAAAGATGTAGATGTAGCTGAAAATACAAAAGTAGAAGTATCTAGTGATGTAGACAATAATATAAGTAATGATGAGTATAAAGAAAATAATAGTAGTGAAGAAAATGTCGAAGTTGTTTCTGATGTAACAACAGATATGAATACAACTGAGATAACAACATCAGAAGAATTAAACCCATCATTAGAAAAGTATGTATATTGATAAAAAACTCTTTGTTAAATATTAAAATCAATATTTAACAAAGAGTTTTTATTTTTAGGTAAGAAAGACAAAGCCTCCAGTTTTGATATGTACTATCTTTACTGAACAAAACCAGTAAGAAGAGTGTACATCAAAACTGGGGGCTTTATTTTTAAGGTGTTACTAAATGAACATTATTATGTTTGAAATAATCGTTGTATTTTGAGGAGAATTTATTATCGGAGATGATATAGTCCATATCTTTTAATTTAGCAAAAGTAACTAAGGAAACTTGGTCTATTTTTGTAGAATCTACTAATAAAATTTTAGTTTTACTGTTACTTGTAAGATATTTTTTTATATCTCCTTCCATTGGAGATGCATTTGTAGCACCATTTTCAATAGAAATACCTGTAGCAGCCAAAAAGCATTTTGAGATATTAAATCCTTCTAAAAATTGGAGAACACTTGCTCCAACAAAGGCATTAGATGGGCGATAAAGAGTGCCACCAGTAGCAATTATATTCATTTGTGGATAATGAAAAGCTTCATTAATTACATAAACGTTAGCTGTTAAAATGGTAAGATTTTTCTTTTCTGCTAAATATGGAATCATATGCATTGTAGTAGTTCCAGAATCAATGTAAATAATGTCGTTATCGTCTACAAGATTTGCAGCTAATTTAGCTAGCTGTTTCTTTTTCGTCTTATTTTTTATTTCGCGAGCAGCAAATGGTTCTGGAATATTAGTTTGATTTCGCATAATGCCACCATAGACTTTTTTGATGGTACCGCGCTTTTCTAATTCAGCAATATCTCTACGAATTGTATTTTTGGATACATTAAAGATTTCACATAAGTGGTTAATAGATAAAGTATTTTGTTCCTCTAAGAGGTTTTCAATATCATTCAAACGAGTTGCTTTCATCTTATACACCGCCTAATTATAATATTATCAAAAAATATGGTTTCAAATGGGTAAATTTTGGTTAATTTAATCATTTTTTATAATTATATTATTATTATTTGTTTTTTTCAAGATATTTATAACACAAAGATTTTATCGATTTTATAAGAGTTATATATTCTATAAGTTACTCAAATATATAAAAAATATATATTAAATCTATTGACAAAATTACAAAAATGTATTAACTTATAATCAAAAGATAATCATAAAATAATCATAAAATTAATATTTTGTATCCGGATTATATGGCTGGATTTTAATAATTAAGGAGTTGAATAGACATGGGCGTGTTTTTAGTTCCATCAAAAATCTTATCTGGTGTAGGTGCAATCAATGAATTAGGTGCTAATATTAAAGGAAAAGGAAATAAAGCATTAATTGTTACTGATAAATTTATGGTACAATTTGGTAATGTTGCAAAAGTTACCAATGCTCTTGATGCATGTAATATTGAATATGTGGTATATGATGGTATTAGTGGTGAACCAACAGATAAAATGGTAGCTGAAGGTGTAAAACTTTATCAAGAAAATGAATGCGATTTCTTGATTGGTTTAGGCGGCGGTAGCCCAATGGATAGTGCTAAGGCTATTGGTGTAATGGTAGCTAGTGATGCTAAAAAAATCAGTGATTTTATGCATAAATCAATAACTGTTAACGTACCA
>OJNH01003281.1_pt1 | contig 10490 bp, 7 predicted proteins | sample 1597361 | NCBI WGS metagenome assembly OJNH01 (sample SAMEA2452136, study PRJEB22498) | human gut metagenome | biome: human feces; feature: human gut; material: feces | place: Australia | collected 2012
TGGAATCCTTGGGGTAATTTTTCCGGGCACGTCTCGCTGCCACCTTGAACGTCTGATTGCAATCGGGATATACTTTTGCAATGTAGTCAATCACGGTCTCACACAGCTTCTCAAAGCCCTCATCCTGTACGTGCACTACCGGGCAGATTCCGGAGATTCCGAAGACTCTTTGTAAGTGTGCCACAACTTCATCGTAGTCAAATTCTGACTCTGCATCTACGAAGATACGGCCCTGTGTCTTGTGCACCAGGAATTCTCCCTCACACTTTTTCAGTGCATACTTAATCTGGCGTACCAGAGCATCTTCGAACAGGTAACGGTTCTTTCCCTTAATGCCGATCTCGGCATATTTTATCAAAAATGATGTAAACACGTTCGTTTCCTTTCTGAGTGTTTCTCAAATCGCTTATCTGCGACTGTATCTGCGTAACATAGGTACTATATTGTACAATGCCTGGAGACATACGTCAATCTCTTCTTCCGTGGTAAATACGGAAAAACTGAAACGTATGGTGGAATCCAGCAGGGATTTATCGATGCCGATGGCTTTCAGTGTAGCAGAAGGCTGCGGCTTGTGTGCAGAGCAGGCGCTTCCTGCAGAAACATAGATTCCCTTGTCCTCCAGTGCATGCAGGAGCACTTCACTTCTGACGCCGGCAAAAGATACGCTGACAATGTGTGCCGCCGTCCCCTCACCGTACGGTGCATCCGGCAGAAGTCCGTTGACCGTCACCTGATCCAGTTCTCTTACGCCCTCGATAAATCGTCTCTTGCAGGCACAGAGTCTCGCATGATCTTCATCGAAACGACTGTACAGCATTTCCGCTGCTTTTGCCAGTCCTGCAATCCCCGGTACATTTTCCGTACCGGAACGAAGATTCTGCTGCTGTCCGCCCCCGAATACAATGGGTTGGATCTTGACCTTGTCTCCCACATATAAAAGTCCGACACCCTTCGGTCCATGGATCTTGTGTCCGCTGACCGACAATAGATCGATGTGCATCTTTTTCGGATAGATCCTGGATTTGCCGAATCCCTGTACCGCATCCACATGGAACAGCGTATCCGGGTTCATCTGTTTGATCAGAGCTCCGGCTTCCTCAATGGGCTGCAGGGCTCCGATCTCGTTATTCGTGTGCATGATAGATACCAGGATGGTCTCCGGCGTCATAGCTTTCCTTAAGTCTTCCAGCCGGATACGTCCGCAGGGATCCACCGGCAGATAAGTGACGCGATACCCCTGACTCTCCAGATAGCGCATGGTCTGCAGGATAGCGGGATGTTCGATCTGCGTCGTGATCAGATGATTGCCTCTGCGGCAATTCGCCAGAGCGCAGCCGATCAACGCCATATTATCGGATTCTGTTCCCCCGGAAGTAAATAAAAGCTCTCTCTCCTCCACCTTCAGTATCCTCGCCAGAGTCTCCTTGGCATAACGGAGGTATTTCTCTGCCTCCACTCCCTTCATATGCAGGCTGGAGGGATTTCCGTAATCTTCACACATGATCTTTGTCATCAATTCGGCTACTTCCGGAAAAGTTCTGGTCGTAGCGGAATTGTCCAAATAGACTTCCATTCTCTTCTTCTCCTTGCTATCTATCTGTGTAGCAGCTACTCAAAGTCCATTCGCCGGATCGCTCTTTCAAAACTTTCCGTTTACTCTGAATAGTTACTATATTCTTCTTATGATTAAAATATGCCAAAGGCAGATACTCTGTGCCGCCCATCCGCTAATTTTCCAACTGATACATCAGCCATGCGATAGTCGTAAATCCGGCTGTCTCTGTACGAAGAATCCTCTTTCCCAGCGTAATGGGTTGGATTCCGACCTCTGTGGCGGTCCGGATCTCCTCTGGGTCAAAGCCGCCTTCCGGACCGATAAAAATAGCGATCTGCTGCCCCGGCTCCACGCTTTCGATCAGGTGCTTCGTCTGTTCCATTCCCTCTGCCAGTTCGTAGGGCACCAGCTTCAGATCCATTTGTGATGCCATTTTCACTGCCTGAGCGTAACTCATCACCGGAGCTACCGTTGGGATCACGCCCCGCTTGCTCTGTTTCGCTGCTGCCTCCGCAATTCCCTGCCAGCGCTTTATTTTGCTGTCCGCTTTTTTCTCATCCAATTTCACCACGCAGCGTTTCATTGCTACAGGAATCACCTGAAAAGCTCCCAGTTCCACTGCTTTTTGAATAATGAGTTCCATTTTATCCGCCTTGGGCAGCCCCTGGAACAGGTAGATCTTTGCGGGAAGCTCCACACCATCTTCCTTGATAAAACGTAGTTCCAGACGAACACAGTCTTCCTCCAACGCCAGGATCCCGCAACGGTATTCCCTGCCGTCGATTCCGTTGCTGACCGCCACTTCCTCACCGGGACGCATACGCAGTACATTTTTGATATGATTCACATCGTTCCCCCGGATGATGACGCTTTTTCCCGCCACATCGATCTGCTCCGGCTCTACAAAAAACTGATACATTGTTAAAAATCCTCTAATTTTTTCTTGCGGTCACACTGACCCATTCGCCCTGATAAGTGACTTCCAGTACTTCCAGGCCTGCTGCCTTCACTGCCTCTACCACAGTCTGCTCCTTGTCATCAATAATTCCGGAGGTAATGTAGATACCGCCTTTTTTCAATTGATGTACGATCACGGGAGTCAGTGGCACCAGCACATCTGCCAGGATATTGGCTACCACGATATCATAGCACTCATACCCCACTTTGTCCTGTACTTCTTTATCGGTAATGATGTTGCCGATCATCATGTCGAACTGTGCCGGATCAATGCCGTTCACATCACAGTTCTGTGCCACAGCTTCCACCGCACAGATATCCAGGTCGGTTCCCACAGCATGTTTTGCGCCGAACATCAGAGATAAAATTGCCAGAATACCACTGCCGGTTCCTACGTCCAGAAGCTCCGTCTCTGGGGTAATGAACTTGCGTAGCTGACGGATGCACAGCTGTGTAGTCTCATGCATCCCGGTACCGAACGCCGTGCCGGGATCGATATGGAGCACCATTTTATCGGTATCCTCAGGCTTGATATTTTCCCAGGAAGGGATGACCAGGATGTCATCAATATAGAACTGATGGAAATACTGCTTCCAGTTATTGATCCAGTCAATGTCCTCCGTCTCATCCACGACGACGGAACCTTCTCCAATATCCATAAACTGACGTAAATCTTCCAATTCCTGCTTCACATCGGCAAGCACTGCTTCGGTGGTAGTCTTCTCACCAGCTACTTCCAGACTACCGTCTTCTTTTTCCTCTACGAAAAAGCTTAAGTATGCAATGCCATCATCCTCCGGTCCGTCCGGCAGGATGTCCACGAACATCTGCTCCTTCTCCATCGCAGTCAGAGGCACCTTGTCCTCGATCTGTGCACCCTCCAGTCCCAGATCATACAGGGTACTGATAATAATATCTTCCGCGTCTGTCACGGTCTTTATTCTGAATTTCACCCACTTCATATTGTGATTCCTTTCTCGCACTCATTATATCATGATTCGCACCTACGGTGCTTACCGTTGCTTCGCAACGATCATGATCAAATTCGCCGTTCGCCAATTATGCAAGCATATTGGCTCACTTGCGCTCATTATATCATAAGCTCACGAATTCGTGCTTTTGCACTCTACATCCTGCTTCGCAGGATTATTCGTTCGCTAATGAGCCCAGAAAACCAAATGTCTGCTTCGCAGCCGCTTGGTTTTCCTTGAGGCTCATTATATCATCAGCCCTGTCTTTTCCTTGCTCTTCTCGATCCTGTGGTTCAATTTGCGGAATGGCGGTTCCAGTGCCAGTCCCAGTAATAATGCGATGATCAGGAACAGTACCATTTTGCCCACATTGATCCAGTAATCCACACCGTACATTCCTGCAATACATTCTTTAAACGCTTTCATGCCAAACTGGAACGGCAGGAAAGGATAGATCCACTGAAACACCTTCGGCAGCGCCTCAATGGGGAAGGTTCCTCCGCTTCCCGCTACCTGAATGACCATGACCACGATGGCCAGTGCTTCTCCCACATTGCCGAAAGCAAACGTCACGGAATACATGAAACAGCTGAACGCCGCACTTGCCACAGCTGCTGCCAGCCAATATAGAAATTTATGTTGGCACTGGATCTCAATGTAGTAGAGATTGCCCAGGATCGTCAGCAGTGTCTGTGCCTGTCCGATAAGGAAAAACAGCAGATATCTGCCAAAGTATCTTTCATATTCTTTGTAATGATCTCCGGGATCAATGGGTTTCACACCCACATGGATGATAGCCACTAAAAACAGCGCTCCCACCCAGATCGCCAGGATCGTATAAAACGGCGATGCCGCGGAGCCGTAGTGCTCCACCGGATAGACCGGTACCGTCTGAAGCTTCACCGGTGATGATACGAATTCCGCCACGGAAGTTGGATCGCTGGCCATGGCTTTCAGAATATCTTCATAAGAATCCGCTCCGGTGATCCGTTTTATATTATCCGCTATTTTACTTACCTTGTCCAGCAGTTCCTGTGCAATTGTCAGGGAATCCTGCAGGCTTAAATTGCCTTCCCTGATGGTCTGCTCATATTCTCCCAGAATATCTGAGATCTCATCCATATTCACATCCGTTCCGTTCATCATAGCCGCGGCATTTAAAAATGCCTGCTGCATGGATTTCCCGGTATTCCGGAAAGAAGGTCTGACATTATTATTGTAATCATTCATCAGGTTGTTCAGCTGCTTATTGCAGATCTGAATCTGTTCCCGGATCTGTGCCCGCAGCGTATTCACATCCGTGTCAACCTGACCCTTGCTGTTCTGCAGCTGTTTTAAATCCGCCTCGATATTTTTCAGAGACTGGTTGATCGCCTGAATCTGCGCATCCTGTCCGGTGACCAGGCTTCCCAGCACATCCATGTTGGCCTGCATTCCCTGTACCAGACCGATCGCCATTCCCAGTCCGGTATCGGTAGTACTTCCGATATTGTTACTGCCCATCTGATCCAGCAACCCATCCGAGAACACAGACAGATATTGCAACGCTTCCGTCACCATATCCATACTGCTGCTCACCATATCCCCCATAACATCCACTGCATCTACGCTGGAATTGATCATGGTCTGCATACCGATCATGGTATTTCGTCCGTTCTCCAGTATATTGTCCATATCCGGAAGCATATTCCGGCTGGTGGCCATGATCATCTCCGCAGAACTCATAATACTCTGGAAGGACTGCAGCATTACCACATAATCCTGCAGCTGTGCCTGTACAGAATCCAGTGAACCTGTCACACTGACCTGTCCGCTTGCATTCGCCATGGACAGTGCATTTCCGGCTTTCATGACAGCTTCTGCCACGGTGCTGACAAATGTGGCATTCACCTGCTCCTGCACGGCATTTTTCGCTTTTCCGGTAATCTTGGGTGCGATACCGTTCTTTTTCTCGTTTTCATAATAGTAAATGGTAGGATGATCCACTTCTCCGTCCAGGAATCCCAACATCTCCTGTGTGAAGTTCTCCGGAATGATCAATGCCGCATAGTAATCACTGTTCTTAACTCCTTCCAGGGCTTCTTCGGTAGTCCCCGGGAATACCCAGCCGATAGTGGTATTGGCCCCCAAAGCCTCCAACACACTGTCTCCTACATTCAGGGAAAGTCCCATGATCTCCGCTCCGGCATCATCGGAAGCCACCGCCACCTTCAGCTGACTGGTAGCCGCAGGTTCATAGGGATCCCAGTTGGAGAAAATATTGAACCATGCATACAGTGCCGGGAGAATACTCAGTCCCATAATAATAACAACTGCCACCACATTATTGCTGATCCGACGGATGTCGGTGGTAAATATTTTCCAGATGTTACGCATATTACTCGCCTTCCTCCCCGTCTTCTGTTTCTTGTATTTCTTCTGTCTCTTTTATTTCTTCTGCTTCGTCTTTTTTCTCTTTCATTTCTGCCTGTGTCTCCGCCGGGGAGTTCAGTCCCTCACCGATCATTTCCCGGGTCTTGCGAATGATCTGTGCCGCTCTGTCAAAATCCGCAGGGGTTACTGCTTCGATCGTTCCCTCTTCCCCCTTTAGTTCCATGATCTTTTCCTGTAAGTTATGATCCATATATTCCACAACGATCAGATAGATCGACAGGGCGAACAGTGACACGATCCACAGGATCAGGAAGATCACTTTATTGCTGCCGGTCAGGAACAACAATGCCAGGAAAAACAGAGGCACGATCCAGATGCACTTCAGACCGATCTTGATTCTTTTTCTGTTTTTTTCATGAAGGGTCTGCTCATAGTCCAACACCTTCTGAAAAATCTCTTCGTAGTCTCTTTCCATGAAATTTCCTTTCTGTCCTACTTTCTGTCTTATTTCCTGCCTATTTGGTACTTCATTTGCAAAACCGCTCCTGCGGAGCTTTCCTTTTGCTCATGAAGTTACCTCGCCCTATAAACATTGCAAAATCTTCTTACGAATGCTAGCATTCGACGAATATTATGCAATGTTTACATGGCTCCGAATAGGCGTCACATGAGTTCCGTGTCTTCCATTCTCTCTTCCACAAAGTGATTCAGTTTGACGAAAGGGATCCGGATCACCAGGCCGATCAGCAGGCCCTCCAGCATAAACAGGATCAGCTTTGCCAATGCTTCCATATAGGCCGTTCCGTACATTCCCGCCAGCGCCTCACGCATTGCCGTAATGGCATAGGGGAATGGGAAAAAGATATATATTTTCTGATAAGTATCCGGCAGCAGTTCAATCGGGAACGTGCCGCTGGATCCCGCGATCTGTAATACCATGACAATGACGCAGACAGCCTTGCCCACATCTCCGAATGCCAGTGTCAGCGAATAGATCAACAGGGAAAATGCAGTTGCCGTAAAGCTTGCCGCCAGGAAAAACAATGCCGGCTCCACAATATTGACCTTCAGCAGCCACAGATCTCCCGCTACGATAATAGCTGCCTGAATCTGTGCCAGCAGGAAAAACAGCAGATATCTGCCGAAATACAGCTGATAACTCTGTGCATTTTCCAATCCTTTCGGAGAGGCTTTTACTTTCACCAGTGCCACCAGTATCGTAGACCCTACCCAGATGGCCAGTGTAGAATAAAACGGAGTCATAGCGGATCCGTAGGTGGCCACAGGATACATGGCAACAGTCTCCATGGTCACCGGAGATGCAAAATAAGCTCCCAGGCTATCCGGGTCACCGCCCAGGAAACGCACCAGAATATCCATCATTTCTTCTTCGGAAGCACCCTCCAGCTGTTCCGTCAGGTCTGTCAGTTTGTCGCTGATGCTGTCTACCACGCTCTGAATCTGGCCAAGGCTTTCACTGGTGCCGTCCACTGCGTCGCCTACGCCTTCCATGACCACACCCACATTTTTCACCGTGTTACTCAGAGTATTTACCAGTCCGGTCACCTGATTCAGGGAATCTGTCATATTGGTCAGTACTCTCTGCATCTGCGGTACCAGGTTATTTTTATAAATGCCCTGCATATTGCTTACATTATTTTCACAGCTGTCGATAACGCTCTTCAGGTTATTCATGGCATTGTTGACATTGACTTTTGCCTTCTCCGCCGCCTGCTCATCCGTAGCTTCCAGCACACTGCCCACCACGGTGTTCATCATATCCAGTTCCTTCTGCATTGCCTTCAGTGCCTCAATGGCCGCGTCGGAAGCCGCACTTCCTCCATTGCCGCCGGCACCTGCGTTGCCTCCGGAGACAGAAGCATCCCCTCCGGAGACGCTGCCCTGTAATTTCTGCTGCAACAGTACTGCCAGCAGATCATTCACCTGTCCGTTCAGGGTATTGGTATCCCTCGCCACTTTGTTCAGATCTTTGGTCATCTGCGCCGTATCATCCGCCAGTTTACTGGCATCCAGCGTCTTTTTCATATTTTCCAGGGAATTGTTGATATTCGCCATGGAAGTATCAATATTATTGCTGAAATCAGCCAGCGTGTCCCGGGTCGAAGACAGATTCTGACTGCTCTGGTTCAGGCTGGCAGTCGTCGCATCCAGTTTCTTCTGCATTGCCGGGATTTCATAATTTACATGGGTGATCGCAGCTTCCAGTCGGGTATTCCCCGCGCGGAAGGAATCGATCATCGCGCTGTATTCTTTCAGATTGTCGTTAAGTTCCGTGAGATCCGCACGGAATTCATCCACGTAACTGCCACCCTGCACCTGTGCCGATACGGAATTGCTCTCTTCAAAAATGGTAGTGGCTGCCACTTTAATAAATGTCTCGTTAATAGTGTTCTGCAGCGTTCCCGCTACCGTATCCGTGATCTTCGTAGCAATGGCATTGCTCTTTTGATTCTGATAATAGATCAGCGCCGGATTCTCGAAATCATCCGAAAATGCATTATACATACTGTATGTAAACTTATCGGTGATCACAATAGCAGCATAATATTTTCCTGACTCCACACCCTCTTCTGCTTCTTCCTCTGTGTCCGGGAAAATCCATTTTACGCTGGTATTAGAATGCAGACTCTCCAGAACGGATTCTCCCATATTTACCACGGAACCGTCCTTTAACGTATAGTCCTGATCCAATGACACCACTGCTACGGGAATCCCGCCGGTATTGGCATAAGGATCCCAGTTGGCAAAAATATTAAACCAGGCATACAGTGATGGGATCACGCACAACCCAATAATTATGATCAGTGCAAAAGGCTGCTTCACTAATTGTTTGACATCTTTTGTGAAAATTTTCCAAATATTTTTCATCCGACTTCTATAGACTCCTCATGTGTATCTGTATTATATTGCTGATTCATGCGCTGTTCAGCTTCGCATACCCCCAGCAACAGAAAAAAGAACGGGGTATTCAATACCTGCTGAAAGCTGATCAGGGAATACATTCCATAAGTAAGAAGCAGCATGATCGCCATGGAATTTCTGCGGTATTTCCGCAATGCGGTAAGAAATACGGCTGCATAAGCAGCAGTTCCCAGCGCCCCCAGGTTGATCAACGTGGTAAGCCATTCATTGTGTGCATTCGTAAAAATCGAATCGGCAAAATAGCCTTTGTCAAATAGTACCGTGCCTCCCGGTAACACTTGTTCCAAATAACCTGCAAAGCAATCCGGTCCGGCCCCCAGCAGCTTCTGCTTAAGATCTCCCCGGCAGAAACCCTGCCATGCCATCTGCCATAACATCCCCCGGCGATTGCCCCATTCCACAAAATCGCTGCCCTGCAGTTTCAAAATATACCATATTATCACACCCACAGCCAACAACAGACTGCCGCACAGTGCTCCGATCTGTAGCGCCCTCTTTTTCTTTTCCGGAAGAGCATAATGTATCCCACAGAATAACAGGCACACTACTGCAAGCAGAAACCATCCCTGCCATACTGCCATTTTTCTTGCAATACCATCCTGCAATAAAATATCATAGGTTCCCAGGGATTGCATCATCTTTCCCCACAGTAACATTCCAACGCAGACTCCGGACAGTAGGACAAGCAGCGGCTCCCAAAGTCCGTTTTTTTTACGGCTGCTCCAAAAGCATATCCACAGTGTTACACATGCCACCATCACACCGCCGTCACTTCCCTGTAAAAACAACATCATCACCACAAGGACATTACCGCCTCCAAGCAAAATGGAAGCAGCTCTTCTCCCCTCTTCCGCAGCCTTACAAAAAAGTGACAGTGACAGAGGAAGCATCACACTGTAATACCCGCTGAGCCAGTTATTATTTCCCAAAGTACTGAGCATATGTGTATATTCCCAGTCCCCTACCACATAGCCCTTCAGCAGTCCCAGAGGATCATAACCCAGTTTTTGGAGTAATCCTATGAGTGCCACTATGACAGACGCTGCTCCTCCCAGATATAAAATCCGGGTGCATTGTCCTCTGTAATCCGCTGCCATCAGAAATCCGCCTACCATCAGGCAGATGGTGACAGCGCCCATGTACCATTCCCGTTCTCCGGCCCAGGCGGTCCTTCCGTAAGAACTACAGATGGCAGACAATAATGCGCAAAATCCATATAAGCAGACGGCCGTCACAACACTATGCTCTCTGCACCATCTGATTATTTTTCCCCCGGTTTTTCTCATATACATACCGGAACTACTGCTGTTTTCCATCCGGCAGCTTCTTACCACAGCGATGATCTGTACCGCCAGACAAATCCCCATACAGATCAGAGAGATATTGCGATATAAATAATATTTGCTATCGCCCAGTTTGTAATATCCATTTCCGGGAATATAGTACAGCGGCAACACGACTAGAACGGCAGCCATATAGATCTGACATACTGTTTTCAGAAATTCCTCTCGCCGATTCTCCATTCCTGCCCGTCTCCTTTGTGCCACAGCCTGTATAACTACTTGAATTGTAAGCGTTTCTCCCCCTTCTGTCAAACCGTTTACTCTTTACAAAATTGTAAAATTGTATATTAAATTGAGAGTTAGTAAAGAAATGCTATCAAATCCCCGTAGCCCTTGGCAGGGTAT
>OJNH01003285.1_pt1 | contig 10481 bp, 6 predicted proteins | sample 1597361 | NCBI WGS metagenome assembly OJNH01 (sample SAMEA2452136, study PRJEB22498) | human gut metagenome | biome: human feces; feature: human gut; material: feces | place: Australia | collected 2012
CTGTAGTCGAATATTCCGGAAGGTGCTATCATGGGGAGTCTGTGTTTCTCCTCCTTGTAGGCCTTCTCTGTCGTCTGCATCCTCACTATATCCGTTTGCCTGGAGAGTTTTGGATTGGATGCTATAAGTTCAAGGATATGGTCGAAGTTATAATAGATCCTGCTTCTTGAATCGCTTGAATTAAAGTAGTAGCTGATTGTTTTGTTTATCATATCGTTATTGGATTTTAGATTGTTATTGTATCGTGAACCTCCCCAAGAGACCGGACCGGGCTTTTCTTTGGGAGAAAGCCGGTCCTCTCAGTATCTTCGTCTCTCGGGAAGAACCACTATTTTTCAGTAAAGGAGCTATGGGAACTGTCAATGGAAGATTAAAGAGAAAGGCTACTACGTACCCTTCCAGAGTGAGAGAGAAGAAGGATGTTTTTTTATTTTGTTTATTCTTTTTCTTCTCACTTTGGTAGACCGCGAAGCAGGTCTCTTTCTTCACTCTCTATTCCATAATCCCTTTATTTACTATGCTACCCGCTTTTTTTTACTTCTCTATATATATTAGATTGTACATCAAAAAAAGGCGGGTAAGTAAATATTTATCTTGATACGCAGATATAAGGAAAGGGATGGGCGTGGTCACAAATCCCGCCCATTCCGTATTTACTTTATCACCAGGGTAATCTTCAATTTACTCAAGGTTTCCACTAGTCTGTCATATTTACGTCTTTCCCTGACATACCTTTTTATACCAATCATCTCCAGATAGGCAAAAGTAACCTCCTTCGTATATTCATCATCCATGGTTATAGCCTTCTGTATATCCTTGTCATACTTGGCCAACAGTCTGATCTCCTCTTTAATGTTGCTTCTGATCCTCATTCCCTCCAGCTTCTTTTCCCAGTCAGTGTTGGATACGGATTTTCTGTCAGCAACCCTGTTCTCATTGAAGTAGGCGTCCATTCTCTCTATGAACCTCCCGTCAAAATCATCCGTGTACCAGACCGTATATACCTCACCCTCGATATGCTTCCTGATGCCTATCCTCGTTATGAGCTGTGAGAAATACCAGTCCTTCTGGCTGTGCGGGTCAGTAGTGGTGCCATAAGCCCTTCTGATTTTTGCCGATTCGGTATTGGGCAGGTTCCAGTCTCTACTAATGTTTCCGGTATACGCTCTCTCTGTGAATGGGTATGAGTATTTTCTCCAATTCCACTTTCATTGTAGAAAAAGGGAAATGTTATGGCCTCTAACAATGCCAGTTGATATGAAAGGCTATCCGGTCATTTATGGTATCATCCATAATCCCGTTCAAAGAGAAAAAGGGAACATCCACCTTAAAATCTTCTTCAAATCGCACTATTATGAGTGACAATGTTTATTTTTTCATGAAAAGGTATAGATAGATGAGTACAAATAAAAAGTTTGTCTGTATAGTCTATAGAGACATCCTAATTCTATTAAAAAATGGGAAAAGATACATTCGAAAGTTTTGCTTCTTCGGATTTGTTGCGAAAGCATATTGCCTTAGGTGAACCGACTTTGTCCGAAAATGAAAGACAAGGCATGTGGAAAGCCATAGAACGCCGGACCATATTGCGCTCACGCCGTTCCTTGAGGATGTGGAGATGGTGTGCGGCTGCTTCGGTATTTGCCATTGTCGTGGGAAGTTGGTTGTTTTCCCAGGCTTGCTTTCAGTCCGATCCTTACGGGAAAATGACCAGACTGGTGAATGTGGATACTTTACGTCATATTTCTTTGTATTTAGGAGAGCAACAAGTGGAATTGGATGGACAAATAGAAGTCCGTTGCTTGGCGGCAACCAATCAAGTGGAGGTTAAATCGGTAAGTGGCGCATCTTTTAGACTATCGGCTACAGAACAGGAAGAAACTTATCTGCAACTTGCCGTACCGGCAGGGATAAAGGCTGAGGTGGTCCTTGCTGATGGATCACGGATAACAGTTCGTGAACAGTCCAAGTTCAGTTTTCCGTTGTGCCTGGCTGGAGAAAAACGAAGAGTTTATTTGGAAGGAGAAGCCCATATGAAGATAGCCCGGAATATAAATAAACAGTTTGTTACAGAAACTCGGAATATGAATGTGACCGTTTTGGGGACCGAGTTTCTGGTATCGGCTTATCCCAAGTCTTCGGAACAGTCCGTGTTGCTGGTTTCTGGAAAAGTTGAGGTGGAACCATTACAAGGTAGTCGCCTTGTGTTGTCTCCCAATCAACGGTACGTATTCAACACGACTACCCAAAAGTCAAGCCTGGACAGCGATGTGGATCCCACTCTTTATACATGCTGGAGAGAGAATCTGTTGGAGATAAAGGATGAACCCCTCGGAGATGTCCTCAAAAGTATAGAGGCTATCTATCAGACGAATTTCAATTATGATTGGAACGAACTGGCCCAAATACGTATCAACGGCAAACTGGATGTCAGTGTGCCGTTGGATGAGTTGCTTGACAGGCTCGTCAGGATAGCCCCTATAAGGCTGGATGGGACACGGAGAAAAATAATATTGAATAATAACCGCTAAAAACACGAATGCCTATGACATAGAATTTAAGACAGGAAAACATGAAAAAGGGCCGGAAAATGTTCGCACCATTCGCCAGCCCAGACTTTGAAAATTAAATAAACTAATAACCAAAATCTATTATAATGAAGATAAAACAACATTATCTCTGCAATTATACACATTTTTTGCGGAATAGACTCATATTGATAAGCTATATTTTATTTTTTGTCGGAACATACCCGCAAATGCTTCATGCTACGGAAAACGCAGGAGTCATGATAACCGACGCTGGAGAAATCACTATTAAAGTAAGTAACAAGTCCATCAAAGAGGTGTTGGTGCTCATTGAAGAACAAAGTAAATTCGTTTTTATATACAATAGCGAGACTGTCAACCTAGATAAGAGAGTGACCATGAACCTCACTTCCTCTTCCATCAATGAAGTGATGGGCACTTTATTAAAGGGAACTCCTTTGGCATACGAAATATCCGCACGCCAAATTCTCATCTTTACGAGAAACGGTGGAAAGCAGAACGAGCAGCGACAGATTATGGCTACCGGTATAGTAAAGGATGAACATGGAGAGCCGCTAATTGGAGTGAGCGTACAAGTGAAAGGGACTACCATTGGCGCCATTACGGATATGGACGGTAACTTCTCAGTAAAAGCCAATAGCGGTCAAGAACTTGTCTTTTCATATATCGGTTACAAACGTATGGAACTGAAAGCAGCCCAGAACATGAATATATTGATGACAAGTGACTCGGAACTGCTGAGTGAAGTGGTGGTAGTGGGATATGGTACGATGAAGAAGAGTGACCTTACCGGCTCTGTGGCCGCTGTCAAGTCAAAAGATTTCAACAAGGGGCTGGTTACCTCCCCTTCGCAGTTGATACAAGGTCGTGTTTCTGGTGTGAACATCACCAATAACGGCGGTGAACCCGGAGGCGGTGTAACGATTCGTGTACGCGGTTCTAATTCTATCCGTTCTGGACAAGACCCTCTGTATGTAGTGGACGGTGTGCCTCTTGACACTTCAGAAGAACAGCAACCTTCCGGTGCAAGTATTGCCGGTGTGGGCAGCAATGCCACGAAAAATCCTCTGAATTTCTTGAATCCTGATGACATAGAGTCTATTGATGTTTTAAAAGACGCTTCTGCCACTGCCATTTATGGAGCACGTGGTGCCAATGGTGTTATCATGGTTACCACAAAAAAGGGAACCGAAGGAAAGGCAAAAGTGGCTTACTCGGCATACGGTAGTGTTTCGTTTCTACCCAAGCAGTATCCCATGTTGAATGCATCACAGTATCGCTTGTTTGCATCGGAAAAAGGGATTGAGATTGAAGATAAAGGCGCCAATACCAATTGGCAAAATGAGATTTTCCGCACCGCTTTCTCACACAATCACAATCTTTCCATTGGTGGAGGCATGAAGAACGGAAGCTACCGCGCATCACTTGGATTCCAGGAACAGAAAGGTATTGTAAACCGCACTGGCATGAAAAAATATACAGGACGTTTCTATGTAAACCAAAAAACACTGAACAATCGCCTTAACATCGAAGCCAGCATTACGGCTACCCGTACCAATGACCAGCGTGTGCCGTTAGGGGAGTCCGGTGGTTTTGAAGGAGATGTACTGCTGTCGGCTTTAAAAGTAAACCCCACCTATCCTGTCTACAATGAAGACGGAAGTTTTTACCAAAAGAGCAAGGATGTGCGTAATCCGGTAGCCATGATCAACCTTACGGATGACAAAACGGAAACGGATCGCATGCTTGCCAACATTACCGGGACATTGGACCTCTGGAAAGACTTGAAATACAAGATGAACGTAGCTTTCGATGAAATGAAGGCATCACGTAAAGTAACCCAGGATGCCGGCCTAATTTATCTGACCGATAAAGGTACGGTGGATATTAATAATGTAGAGGGAAAAAGTTTCCTGATAGAGAACTATCTGACTTATAATTTTAATATCGGAACCAAACACCGTTTCAACCTGTTGGCCGGACATTCTTACCAAAAGTTCCGTAACTATCGTTATGGCTTCTCTGAGAATGGTTTCGAGATAGATGGTATAGACTATATTTATGATTTAGCCTTTGGCAAGAACAAGCAGATAGAAGGTAACTCCAATATTACAGTCAATGAGCTCCAGTCATTCTTCGGGCGTATCAACTACAACCTGATGGACAAGTATCTGCTTACTGTGAACTTTCGTACCGACGGTTCCACCAAGTTCGGCGACAACAATAAATACGGTTTCTTCCCGTCAGCTGCATTGGCGTGGCGCATGAGTGAAGAGAAGTTCATTAAGAGACTGAATTTCTTTGACAACTTAAAATTACGCTTCAGTTGGGGTGTTACCGGCAACCAGGAAATACCGAATAAAATTTCAAGAATCTTGTTGGGAACAGGCAACAGCGAAGGTGCCATTTTGGATGGAGGGACGTTGGTGGTGCCTGGAGTGACCTTAAAGCGTACTCCTAATCCCGATTTAAAGTGGGAACGTTCAGAACAATTGAATCTTGGCATTGATTTCTCCATTTTCAACAATCGGTTGAACGGTACGGTTGATTACTTCTCAAAGAGAACACGTGATGTCTTACTGGAAGTATACTCTATTTCTCCGGCACCTACCACCAAAGTATGGAGCAATGTGCCCGATATGAAGATTCTTAATACGGGATGGGAAATTGGGCTGAACGGAATCCTGATTGACAATAAAGACTGGCATTGGAGCATAGGCGCCAATTTCTCAAAGATAGAAAATGAAGTAAAGGATTTGCCCATGTCTTATCTGCCTACCGGTAAGCCCAGTGGACCTGGTATTGATGGTTTTACTTCGCAGGTCATTAAGAGTGGTTATCCTATCGGCACGTTTTGGGGATATAACTTTCTTGGTTTCGATGAAAATGGAAAGAGCAAGTATGAAGTGGATGAGAATGGCAAAAAAATAGAAAAGTGCATTGGCAATGCCCAACCGGATTTTTCCATTAATTTCAATACAAGTCTTTCGTATAGGAATCTTGACCTGAGCTTGTTCTTTAATGGAGTGGTGGGCAATGACATCTACAACAATCTGGCTAATGTGATGGATAATCTCAGCTTGTTTTCCAAAGGTTTCAACACAACGGTGAATGCCACCAAATCGCCTGAGGCATTTGACAATGTACTTGACTATTCCAGCCGTTATATCGAAGACGGATCATATCTTCGTCTGAGCAGTGCAACATTAGGATATAATGTTCCCTTAAAGTCAAATAAATGGGTCAGCAATGTCCGTTTGACACTGACCGGGAACAACTTGTTTGTCCTGACCGGATATAGCGGTTATGATCCGGAAGTAAATGCCGGACGCAGCACAGACGGAGTGCCTTCACTCGGCATCGGTTGGACCAGTTATCCTATGGCACGCAGCTTCAGTTTTGGTGTAGCCATTGATTTTTAATTTTTAATTGATTACTACAATGAAAAGAATATCAGTTATAACTTGTATACTGCTCATCGGCTTCATGATGGCAGGATGCACGGACCTCAAAGAAGAAATTTTGAATGAGAAAGACAGTTCGGATATTATCTCCGACTCCAAGAATGCGCCCATGCTGGTTGCTCCGGCCTATGCTTACCTACGCGACTTACAGAGTCGCAGCGGCGTATGGCTGGTATTGGAAAGCGTAACCGATGAAATGCTGTTTCCCACCCGTGGGACGGACTGGAACAATGCCAACTACCGCACTTTGTTCACACACGAATATGACAGTAAAAATACCTATATTAAAAATGCCTGGAACAGTTTTATGATAGGTATCACCAAATGCAACACTGCCTTGCAATACCTGAGCAAACTGCAGCAGACGGAAGAAGTAAAGGGATATATGAACGAGGCTCGTTTCATCCGTGCGCTTTGCATGTATCATCTGATGGATTGTTTTGGCAAATTCCCCATGCGTGAATATGCAGAAATTGACTATTCCAAGAAACCGGTCATTCTGGAACGTCCACAAGCCATTGAGCGCATTGAGAATGAATTGTTGGAAATCATTCCTCTATTGAAGGAAAAGGGTGAGGTTCCATATGGGCGTATCACTCGCGCGGCTGCTCAAATGCTGTTGGCAAAACTTTATCTGAACAATCAGGTATATACAGGAACAGCTCCTGACTTTACTGACGGAATCGGTAAATGGACAGAGACAATTGCACTGTGTGACGAAATCATCGGTTCCGGCAAATATAAGTTGGCCGATGACTTTTGGAAACTTTACATGGCTTTCAATGAAAGCTATTGCGACCAGACGGAAACAATCTTACCTATTATCTATAATATGACCGCAGGTTTGAAAGGTATTGACTGGCTGAATATCACTTTGCATTACAATCAGACATTCGGGACTTTCAAAGGAATGTGGAACGGATGTTGTACGACTCCCGATTTCCTGAATACTTGGGACACAACGGACTCCCGATATCAAGACAGTCGTCTGAAAAACCAGATAGGATTCAATTTGGGAATTTTGATAGGGCAGCAATATGGTTTGAACGGGGAGAAACTGAAAGACCGTACCGGTGCGGATTTGGTATATACACCGGAGTTCAGTGTACAGAACTCATCAGAAGCGCAGGGAGCACGTGTCGTAAAGTATGCACCGGATCCGAATTCGACTTATGGCAACAAAAGTGAGAACGATTTCCAGTATTATCGTCTTGCCGACGTTTACTTGATGCGTGCCGAGGCCAAAATGCGCAGTAACGATGCCAAAGGCGCCTTGTCTGACATCAATGCGGTTCGCAGGAAACGCAGTGTCCGACCTTATACTTTAGATGAACTGACATTAGAGAAAATTTACAATGAGCGTGGTTATGAGTTCTATTGGGATGGTCCTTCACGCCGCAACGATATGATACGATTTAATAAATATTGTCAGGCACGCTATGAGAAACCGGCTTCTGAGACCTATAAGATTTTGTTGCCTATCCCGCTGAGCGCCATGGAAGCCAATCCCGAACTGACGCAGAATAGTGATAAGTACGAATAATTGTCCACAAGGCTATAGCCCCCTCCTAAGGCTCTGTCGTAGTAAAGGCAGAGCCTTTGTGTCAAAATTCCAAAGTTTTTATGAAAAGATTATATATTGGCTGTTTACTCAGCCTATTGTTTGCCTGCTCATCGCATGCCGGGCAAAAGGAGTTCCCATTGCCCCGTTGGATTGAAGAAGCGATATTCTATCAAATCTATCCTCAAAGTTTTCAGGACACGAACGGAGATGGTATCGGAGACATACAAGGCATCATCAGCCGTTTGGACTATATACACTCATTGGGATGCAATACCATTTGGTTGAATCCATGTTTCCATTCGGCATTTATGGATGCCGGCTATGATGTGATTGATTTTTATCGTGTGGCTCCCCGTTACGGCACGAACGATGACTTGCGCAGGCTCTTTGATGAAGCACACCAACGCGGTATGAGAGTGGTGCTCGACTTGGTTGCGGGGCATTCGTCCGACCAGTCTCCCTGGTTCAAATATTCTCAAAAACGAGAACGGAACGCCTATACCGACCGCTATATTTGGACAAATGACTCCACGGTATGTCCTGACAGATTCGTTAAGGGAGACTTTAAACGCAACGGAAGTTATCGCAAGAATTACTTTGAGTGCCAGCCTGCCCTGAACTATGGATATGGCAACCCTGATCCTAATAATCCATGGGAGCAACCGGTGAGTGCCCCCGGACCTACTGCCACTCGTTTGGAACTGATCCACATCATGGACTACTGGATGCAGATGGGATGTGACGGTTTCCGTGTGGACATGGCAGGCTCGTTGGTGAAAAACGATCCGGATTTGTCCGGAACTACCGCTTTATGGCATAGTATCCGCACTCATTTCCAAGAGTTATATCCCGAAGGCATACTGTTGGCCGAATGGAGCAATCCTCAAAAAGCATTAAAAGTGGGATTTATGATGGACTTTATCATCCATTTCGGCAGAACTGGATATAGAGAACTGATGTTCAATGAAGCAGGCACCTATCGCAGAGACACCTGCTATTTTGATGTCCGCGGAGTGGGAAATCCGGAATTATACATTCACAATCTGTACAAATGCTTAAAGGTGGCAGACAATTGTGGGCATGTATGTATTCCGACCGGCAACCATGATTTCCAGCGTATTCGTTGCGGGCGTCGTGATACAGAAGAACAAGTGCGTACAGCCATTACATTCTTCCTGACCCAGCCCGGAGTACCTTGTATCTATTACGGCGATGAAATAGGCATGCGTTTCATAGAAAATCTTCCCAATAAGGAAGGCAGTATGCTGTCCAGTGGAAACCGGGCAGGCTCCCGCACTCCCATGCAATGGGACGCTACACCTGGAGCGGGATTCTCTACAGCTTCTCCCGACAAATTCTATCTGCCTTTGGATTCTTTTACCAATCGTCCGAACGTGGCAGCCCAAGAATGCGACTCTACTTCCCAGCTTCACTTTGTACGCCGTCTGTTGAAGCTGAGACAGGAATATCCGGCACTGGCTTGTCGTGGTGACATTGAATTTTTCCAAGAAGGGGAAAATGCTTATCCGATGGTGTATGAGCGCAGGAATGGTGACCAACGCATTTTGGTATGCATCAATCCCTCAGGACGGGAAGTTAGGACTGTCCGTAAGTATACCGGTAGCTTTAAAACAGTTACTCCTATACTTACGGAAGGAAAACCACAGGGATTAAGGGCATATAAAGGGCATCTACATTTAGATGTGCCTGAACTTTCAATAGGAATTTATCAAATAGACTAATATGATGAGAACAAATATTTTACTTGTTATTTTGTGCTTGTCCTCCTCTTTGTGGGGACAGGATCCGTGGAAAATTATTGCTACCGATATTCGACCGGATCATTATTATGGAGTGACTGTAGGCAATGGAATGTTGGGGATTGTCTCATCGGCATATCCATTCCGCACGGATAATGTGGTATTGGCGGGAAGTTACGATAAATATGGACGTGGACGCGTCAGTAATTTCCTTAACGGATTCAATATGCTGAATACTTCGGTTTCCATAGACGGAAAGACCGTCAACTGCAGCAACATATCCGGTTTTACGCAAACACTGGACATGAAAAATGCCATGCACACCTCACATTTCTCTTTTGGAGAGAAAGCAGATGTCACCTACTCTTACTTGGCATTGAGGCAATTGCCTTATTGTGCCTTATTGGTAGTGGATGTAAATCCAAAGAGTGATTTGACTCTCTCTGCCGTCAACATACAAGAAATTCCAGACGCTTTTCGGGATGGACAAATGTATTACAATGAAATCAACCGCCGACATGCGTCCGTTAAACTGTTGACCACTCAGGCAAAGAGCCCCACAGGACATTTAACAGTCTGTGCTTCTTCCGCTTTTCTTTTCCCTGAAAAGGTGGGTGAAGAACCTCGTGTCATTCATAACACACCGAACAGCAACAGTCACCAAATGCGTTTCTCTAAAAAATTACAGAAAGGGGAAAAATATCGTTTCTGCATTGTCGGATCTACACTAACTTCAGCTCATCATCCCGACCCGACAAATGAAGTGGAACGGCTTACTGTATTTGCACATCTCGAAGGTTGCGACCGCCTGCTGGCACGCCATTTGTCTCAATGGGACGAATTGTGGGAAAGTGATATTTTGGTGGAAGGAGACGCTCAAGCGCAGCAGGACATCCACAGCATGATTTATCACCTTTATTCATTTGTCCGTGAAGGTTCAGCACTTTCCATATCACCGATGGGACTTTCCGGATTGGGATATAACGGACACATCTTTTGGGATGCCGACACATGGATATTCCCCACCCTGCTGATGCTGAAACCCCAGTTGGCAAAATCCATGATTGAATATCGGTTTAATCGCCTGCAAGCAGCCCGGAAAAATGCCTTTGAGCACGGCTTTCGTGGAGCCATGTTCCCTTGG
>OJNH01003286.1_pt1 | contig 10480 bp, 11 predicted proteins | sample 1597361 | NCBI WGS metagenome assembly OJNH01 (sample SAMEA2452136, study PRJEB22498) | human gut metagenome | biome: human feces; feature: human gut; material: feces | place: Australia | collected 2012
ACAGACATGCGCCGCCTGCACATCCACATTATTATAGCCCGCGCACCGCAGGAGTATTGCTTTGATTCCCATTTCCTTCAGCTGCCGGATCATATTTTCATTCAGATGATCATTGACAAAAATGCAAATAGCATCATGTCCTTTGGCAAGAGGAATCGTTTCCTCATTACAGCCGGTTTCATAAAAATGCAGCTGCATATCATATTCCTGGCTCTTTGGTTCAAAATATATTCTGTCATATGGTTTTGTAGAATAAAATGCTATCTTCATAAGCTTCCTCTTTTCATACTTATTTCTTCCTTGATATGAAAAAGTATGCCCTGATACATGTAAACTTATGAAAAAACATTCTCCTATAGTCAGTAACTATTCAGAACCCCATGCATTGAATAGTTACTCTAATTGTATATCATTTTCTGATATTATTGCAATATATTCTGACATTTATTTCATAAAAAGCTTATACCGTTCCAAAACTAAATATGCTATAATATCTCTGCTTTTATTTTACAAGGAGGTCCTATATGGAATTTGATATGAAAAAAGACAGCAGACGCATTCTTGTGATTGTGCTTGCATCTGCCCTGATGGCATTTAACATCAAATCTTTTGTACGGACAGGTGGGCTGTACCCTGGTGGAGCTACCGGACTTACCCTTCTGATACAGCGTTCCTTCGAACTGTTCTTTCAGATTGAGATTCCGTATACTATTGTTAATGTAATACTGAATATTATTCCTATTTATATTGGTTTTCGCTTCATTGGCAAGAAATTTACTCTGTATTCCTGCCTGTGCATTATGCTGACCAATATATTGACTGATATTATTCCAGGCTTTGCGATTACTTATGACACTCTGCTCATCAGCATATTCGGTGGATTGATTAATGGTTTTGTCATTTCCCTGTGTCTGTGGATGAATGCTACTACAGGCGGAACTGATTTTATCGCTATTTATTTCTTGGTTTCATTTGAGGGAAATGATTTTTCTTTTCCCATATACTAACATATGTCTTTATATGTATCATATTTTAATATTAGTATTTTATAAATCTTTCTATTTCTTTATAAGTAGTCGTATAACTGTCGTATTTTAGTCGTACAATTATTTAACCATTTTTGAATCAAAATAACTTTCTAAATTTATCATTTCCTCTACTGTAAACTCTTTAGTTGCTTCTGCATAGATATTCATTGTTACTTCTATATCTGCATGTCCTAATATTTCTTGCATTACTTTAACATTGATCCCTGCTTCACACATTCTTGTAGTAAAAGTATGTCTTAAAGAATGATTACTAAATTTAGGCAATAAACATAAATTGGTATTTTTTTGATTGCTTTCTAAAATATAATAATTACAATCTCTAATAATTCTTTTTAATGCTTTATTTAAAGTTCCATAATGTTGAGGCATTCCAAATCTATTTACAAAAATAAAATCCGAATAATTGTCAATTACAGATGTACATTTTATATTATTCTCTTCTTGATATTTCTTTTCCATTAAAAATGCAGATTTTACTTTTTCTGTCATTGGAACTTTTCTTCTTCCACTTAGTGTTTTTGGTGTATTAACAGAAAACCCACATCCCAATCCTTTTCCTTTTGGATAGTAGACCAATGTATGATTAATATCTATCAATCCATTTTCCAAATCAATATCACACCATCTAAGACCTGTTAATTCTCCTGCTCTTAATCCTGTCCATAGCATGATATAAAATATTGGATACCATCTTTGCTCGTGATTTATTAAATAATTTTCAAATAGTTCTTGTTCTTTTAACGTTAGTGATTTTCTCTTAGTCGAATCCATATTATGTGCTTTTTTTAGCTCTTTTAAAGCATTATCTGACGGATTATATCTCAAATAATCATCTTCAACTGCAAGTTCTAAAACTTGATGCAACACAGTATGAAGACTATCTATTGTACTAACTTTTATATGTCTTTCATCATACAACCTATTATAAAAAGCTCTAACATCTGTTCTTTTTAAACGATCAATTTTTATATTACCGAAATCTGGTTCAACAAATTGTTCATACATATATTTGTAATTTTGTAAAGTATTGTTTTTCAATCCCCTTTTTAATTCAAGCCATCTATAATATAAATCATTTAAAGTTATATTTTTCTTTTCTATTTGAATACCATCTAATATTTTTTTTGTAACTTCTTTTTCTTTGTCACGTAAATCTTCTAATGTTTTTGCATATGCAGAATGTCTTTTCCCTAAATTATCTCGCCATTTGAACTCATAAGTTCCATTAGCTCTTTGATATTCTCCTTCCTTCAAAACTCTATTTTTAGAATCTTTTCTTCTTTGCATTTAATATTCTCCTCTCTTTTATAAAAAGGAGAATATGCTCACCTATATTATAGATTTACATATTCTCCTTGTCTATGACATTTTATAAAGAATAAGATTTAGCAATATAATTTTCTAACAATTCTCTTTTTAATAATCTTTTATTTCCTATCCATAACACAAAATTACAATTATCATTATTAGAAATCTCTCTTAATTTATTTATTCCTATTCCTGTATAAATACTTGCCTCTTCTAATGTTAAACACAATTTTTTATCTAAAGCTACAATATCTTTTCTTATATTAATGACCTCCTTCTATTTTTAAATATTCGTCAACTGAATTATATTGAACTTTTTCACCATCATCCTTATAAATAATAACCTTGTGTATTCTTCTTAAAAATGCTAGGTAAGATTCTTTATCATTTACTTTCTCATTATTATATTGCTTTTCTAAAGGCCAATTTGAAATAATGTATACTTTCTTATAACACGCAACTTTATTGTTATATCTACTTGGCAAATCTAATGGATAAATGTCAAGATAGTTTAGCATTTCTGTTAATCTTAACGAATTTCTAAATTCATCAAAAATTATAACTTCTTCACAACTATAACTATCAAACGGATGACTATAATCTGTTACACGATATGTATTTATAAAACCATCTTTTTCAAATACACCTCGTGTCTTTCCCGATCCAGTAGTTCCAGATATATAAATAACTTCTAGATTTAAACGAACCTGTTCTTTATATTTATTTGTTAATAAAATATTACGAACTTTATCAATCTTATCTACATTTAAAATATAGTCTTGATTTAATGCCAAAATTTCTGCATTAGAAAGTCCATCATTTATATATTGATAAAGTTCTGACATATCTGTTCTCTTACCTTGACTATCTGGTGGTTTTGTTCCAAATTCCTCAAATGTACCTTCTATTACTTTCTCTTGTTTATCTTTATCATTTTTCCATTTTCCTTCTTTTTTTATATAGTTAACATTGTCAGAAATACTTCCCTTTGCAATTTCTATATGAGCACCTAGAAAATTTCTATGAATTGTACTTACTCGAACACGTGAACTAAACACAATAAATATATGTGTATGATGACAACTTCCTTTTTCATCAGCTAAACAATAATATACGAGTGTTTTAAAATTATTTCTTAGTATTTCATGGATTTTATCATGATTAAATCCATGATCCACAGGATTATTTATTGTTAGCTGATATTTATTTGATTGTGAATCTTTTATTCCAAACACCTCCCTGTGTTCATTTTGTGCAACTATATTGAACGCTATTTTCATTGATTTTATCGGTGTTTTTTTGTGTTTGTGTCATTGTTGGGTAATACTAACCAACAATGATGCTAAGATTGAGGCTTCGCCTCAATCTTGCATTTTCCATTCAGTGCTTCCTGACAAATTTCATACAATCGCTCTTTATTAATTACAATTGGGAATTTTATAAATTTCAAATCCCTTGATTGCAACAATATAACACCTTCTCCTGCATCAAATTTATAGTTTGTATCCATTGTTAACTCCTTAGGCAAAACCATGTCATATATGCTCTTTATTGCACTACCAAGAACAATTATTACTCCAAAATTAACTCTTGATCCTTGAGGAAAAACACTTGCGTCAGGTCTTTGACAAGCTAATACCAAAGATACTTTTAAGCTTCTACCTAACATTAATATTTCACCTATTTTTGACATTACTTCTTCTTTTTGTTTTTTTTCTAATGACAATATAAAAGCAACATATTCATCAAAAACTAACACTATAGGTGTTCTACTTTTATCAACACCTTCCTGTCTTAAGTGCATCTTTTCATAAACAATGTCCAATGCATTAACGCAATTTTTGTATGCAAAATAGTTCTTACATGATCGTAAAGGTTTAAATTGATCATCCTGTTTAAAATCAGCAAAAATAAATAATGATTTAGAGCAAAATGCAAGATAGAGTTTTACAATATAATAAAGTAAGCTTGTACTCTTTCCTGAACCGCTCATACCAGAAATCAATGTATGTATATTTTGCTCCAAATCAATTCCTATATCTTGTTTTAAAGCGTATGAGTGCCATTTTATATAATCTATGCCTACACATACTTTGTTATCATATTTTTTCATAAAAAGCTTCGTCTCTTTTTTTATAGTCAATTTTTGTTCCCAAAACTAAAATTATCATATGACTATTTCCTTTATAATATTTTGCTTTTTCTAAATAATGACAATTTAAAACAACTTCAATAAATTCTTGTTTATCATTCCACATAGATACAGGAAGATTGTTATAAAAAATCAAATATAAGTTATTTTGCTTATCATATCTTTTACTTATTAAAATCGGTTTATAATTTTCTACATACTTTGAATCAAATACACTTACTACAGCATTTTCAATATTTTTAGCTGAGTGCTCTCCAATAAGATAAAATACTCCAAACACTAATACAATAGGTACTAAAATTGATATAATAATTAAAGTAATTTCAAATATTTTCTTAAACAATAAGATTCCTTGATAATGATTTATTACTATCGTTTTTAAATTCACAAGGACTATAATTAATGCAATTGCAATAATTACAATAATTATAAATAATACCTTTATTTTCATTAGTTCTTTAATTCCTAATTCAATTCTATATATATCTTTTTTATTTTTATATATTTTCATATCTTTTTCTCCTAATAGCTATAGATCAAAGATTTAACTTTGATCTATTTAGCTGTTTTTGATTTCAATAAATTCAATTTTACCTTTATAATTAAACCCTAAATTTAAAGTGTCATTAGGTTTTAAAGTTTTTGGTATAAGTTTTTCATCCCTTACAAATACTTTATCACATTTTGTTCCAATAGTATTTTCATCAGAAAATGCTATGTAGAGAGATGTTCCACTTATTTGTTCTCCCGTATTCTCATTCTTAAAATTTATCTTTTTTATCCCTAAAAGTTTTGCTAACATCGAATATCCTCCTTGTATAAATTTACTTGCCAAGCTTGACAAAATATAGTATATTACACTTAGGGTAGTCAAACAACCATGTATAAAAAACACTTTTTATAAAAAAATGCCTACCTTAACAAAATTTATATATAAAAAGGAGTTTAGATATGATTCACAACGAAATTATTGATTTTTTCTTTAAAAGAACGTCTTCCGAAATAAAAAAAAGGATTACATCCTCTTCATTAACTTACGAAGATATATATCCAAATAATCCCAAAATGCTAAGTTATGTCACCAATAATAAAGTAACTAATAAAAATCCATACTTACTTTATGACATAATCATTAAATCATTAATAAATCCTATACAGAAAAACGGAACTAAGATACAACTTTTTATTGATGAAACTGAAGTCCTTTGGGGGAATAACTTAGAAATAAATAATTACATAGATTACGTTTATTCTTATTCCTTTACGTATATTATGGAAAATTATGATAAGTTTGGTATTGATAAAGAATTATTACTACTAAATTATGTACCTTACGTCAAATATAGTACCTATTACGAGAAGTTTAATGAAAAAGAAAGGAATCCAATATTTTTTTTATACGGTATGTCTGAGGATGTATTATTACCCAACTATTTCAGATTACAAGAAGAAGCCATTGATTTTTTACATCAATTAATAAAAGAAGATTTTAAAAAAATTTTTTTAAAATTTACTAAAGAAACAACTAAATATACAAAAATAGATAAAAAATTTGATGATTTTTTAAAGATAGAGTTTTGTGGTATATTAAAAAAATATTATCCCAATGCGTATTCAATAAGTATGAGAATAAAAAATCTAATAAAAAAAGATTTATTTTTAGCTGAAAAAGTAATAACTAATCCTAAAAACCCAGAAAACATTAATAATAGGGCACTTATTTCTGCAACTAGTAGCTATATTGTAGAGTTAGAAAAAATTTATTCTCACAATGAAAAGTAGATAGTCTTGATCTATCTGCTTTTTTTTCAATAAATTATATTCTTCTACATGATAATTATATATTGATATCACTTACATTCCAATTTGTGATTTAGTATTCACTTATTAATTTAGTAACTTCATGTATAAAATTTATAAATAAGTTATTATACTTATTCATATGAATAAAATATTACATTGAAGTAATATCATAATATAATTTTTAAAGAAAACGATAGTATAAAAGGGTATTCTTATACTATTGCAATAATAACTAACTAAAAACATATAAATTTAAGTGCGAAACATATTAAAAATATTTTAAATGGATATTTTAATAAAACATATACAATCTATATTTTTATTATTTTCACCCTTCATTTATATTATCCGCACCCATTTCTTCCATTCTAGCAATTGCAAAATAATTCGCATTTGTAAACAATTCTTCCATTTCTTCTAAAGTTTCAGGAACAGGATGATCAAACGAATGTCCTTCAAATAAACGACATGGTTCTAATGTGTTCTTATCTACATAGCAATATAAATAATTTTGTTTTAGAAAATCTTCCCAATTGTTAAACATTTTCAACCATGCTTTTGTATTATTAATAGTAACTTGTTTATAATTGACGTTTGCATGTTTAAATAACAATTCCAATGCATCATCATTACTATATCTGTTTGAATTATCTAAATACCATTGATACAGACACTCCATTGTTAAATCCCAATAATCATATCTTCCAAAATTGGCTCTTCCAATATTAAATCCTTGAGGAACAGGTATAAAATTTCCCATACAATGCATCAATGCAACAAAGTCTGCGCATTCTTCTGATATATCAATGGACTCTAGATTTTCAAAAATGAACCTATTAAAATCAGTATTATTCGGTAATTTTTTAATACCTAATTTTAAGTATAAATATTTCTTTAAAGTTGTTTGAATACTTGTCATCGTATCTCCTCTGAATATAAAACCTTCATTATTATATAATTCATATTTATTTTCAAAAGCTTGTTCTCGTATATTAAAAGTATCTAACCATGGGAATAATTTTCTATAATCTTTTACTACCACTTCCAACGAATCACAATCAACGTTTTTAAAAAATTTTATTGTAGATTCGGCAGTCATTTTATATACTAAATATCTTTTAAGTACCGCTTTAACAACGTCTTCTTCATTCAAAGTAGATGTGAAATATAATTCAAGATATTCCATACCCTTATTTTGATAAACGTGTCTATAAAAATTTAACATATATAGAATAATGCATTTAGTATCATACATTACTAATTGGTTATCAATCATAATCTCTAACCCTCCTTAAAAATAAAGTGAGAAAATATCTCACTTTATATATTTGGTACATCTTCAAAAACTCTAATTGTAGTTTTTTTACCACAATATTTACAAACCTTATCCACTTCATAAATACGTCTTTCTCCCGGAACCATTTGATCATAAGTACCAGTTACCTTACCTTCATTATTACGTATTTCATTACTTTGTTTAATACTTATCTCTTTTGTTCCAACTAACCTTTTATCAACTTGTTTAAGTGCATATATTTTTTTACATTCTGGACATTGTGATTTGCGACCACGCATATATAATGCTATTGCACATGCTACTAAAGCAAATATAATTGCAGTAAATCCTGTTGATGAATCCCCCATCTGAAAAGCACCAATTGCTGCTAAAACTGCTACAGGTATAAACCATTTTTTTATTGATTTAAAATCCATATTATTTTCCTCCCTTTTTAATAAGTATAATCCAAAATTTTAATATTTGCAATGCATTTTGCAATGCATTTTTCTAGTGCAATTTCAAATACTATATTTATTGAAGGAGGTTGACATTATGAGTTTCCAATTAAAGCCGAAAAAACAAACAGAAAATAAGACTATTCGATTTCCTCAAGATCTAGTAAATGAAATTGAAAAATATATACAAAATAAAGATGTCACATTTTCACGATTTGTAATACAAGCATGTGAATATGTTCTTGAAGATATCGAAAAAGATAAAAACAAACATACTAATTAAATATTATTTTTAAAACTATAATCTAACCGATTATACTTTTTTTATTAGTAAAAGAAAAAGTCCCATATCATTAAATATGGGGCTTTTGAACATATTCTCCTTTTGTTTGATAATTGGTCGTAAATTAGTCGTAATTATCTAAATAAATTCTTTATTTTCCTTTATTTTTTAAGATTATTTGTTTCTTGGTTTCATTTGAGGGAATAAGATAACTTCTTGAATAGATTCTTGTCCAGTTAATAACATAACTAATCTATCAATACCCATTCCCATTCCACCTGTTGGAGGTAAACCGTATTCTAGAGCTTCTACGTAATCTAAGTCCATTTCGTTTGCTTCGTCATTTCCTAATTCTTTTTCTTTTAATTGATCAGCAAATCTTTCATATTGATCGATTGGATCATTTAATTCAGTAAATGCGTTAGCATATTCGTTTCCACAAATGAATAATTCAAAACGTTGTGTAAAACGAGAATCTTCTAAGTTCTTTTTAGCTAATGGAGAGATTTCAATTGGATGACCATATACGAATGTTGGTTCAACAATTGTTTCTTCTACATATTTTTCAAAGAATTCATTGATAATATGTCCATAACCAAAGTGAGCTTCTACTTCAATACCATGTTCTTCAGCTAATTTTTTAGCATCTTCGAATGACATATGTTCATTGAAATCAATACCCGTTTTTTCTTTAATAGCTTCTGTCATAGAAACACGTTTAAATCCTGGAGCTAATGAAATATGATGTCCTTTATAATCTAATTCATAAGTTCCATTAACTTCCATAGCTGCATTAGAAATAATACCTTCAGTTAAATCCATCATACCTTCAAGATCACTAAATGCTTTATAAACTTCAATTGTAGTAAATTCAGGGTTATGAGTTCTATCCATACCTTCATTTCTAAATAAACGTCCAATTTCATAAACAGCATCCATACCACCAACAATTAATCTCTTTAAAGATAATTCAGTAGCTATACGTAAATAGAAATCAGTATCTAAAGTATTATGATGTGTAACGAATGGTCTTGCCGCTGCTCCACCTAAGATTGGATTTAAAACTGGAGTTTCTACTTCTACATAATTTCTACTATCTAAGTAATTTTGAATTGAACGAATGATTCTTGGTCTTGTAAACGCAATTTTTTTAGCTTCTTCATTCATGATTAAGTCAACATATCTTCTTCTATATCTTTCTTCAATATCACTTAAACCATGGAATTTTTCTGGTAAAGGACGTAATGCTTTTGTTAAATGTGTATACTCACTTACTTTAATTGAACATTCTCCAGTATTTGTCATAAATACTGTACCTTTAACCCCAATAATATCTCCAATATCACCTTTTTTAACGATTTCATAAGCATCTTCACCAATAGTATCTTTTCTTACATATAATTGGATTTGTCCATCTCTATCTTGAATATGCATGAAACATACTTTACCTTTACGACGTTTAGTCATAATTCTACCAGCTACAGATACTTCAACAGCCATTTCTTCTAATTCTTCATGTGTTTTATCACCATATTGTTCTTTAATACCTTTTGAATAAGCTGTTACATCAAATCTTTGACCAAAAGGATCAATCCCTTTGTCAATAAGTTCTTGCATCTTTTCTCTACGAACAAGTTCTTGTTCACTAAACTTTCTTTCTTCCATAATATCCTCCTAAAATATAAAAAACTCTCTATCCCATGGGACGAGAGCTAAATCGTGTTACCACCCAAATTCATTAATAGGTCACCCTATTAACCTCAATAACTATCTATTAATAGTCTTGCCTATAACGTGGCTTACGTCATCTTATCAAAACATCCAAGATGCAGCTCCTAGTCTTTATTCATAATAGTTTCATTATCTTTTCCACCAACCAAGACTCTCTTTGAATGAAGGACTATTATTACTTGTCTATTCATTGCCTTTATTTCTACTTCGTTATCTTAACTTAATTCAAATTTATTGTCAATATAAGCGATAAAATTAGTTTTAATAATGAAAAATGCACCTGAGTGCATTAATCATGAATCTTATTATTTAATACCATTCTTACAAAATCAGGTTCAAAATGTTTTGCTCTTGATCCTGAATAACCCATATCTAATGATGAGATTTGTTTCATTTCTTCTTCATTTAATTCAAAATCAA
>OJNH01003292.1_pt1 | contig 10462 bp, 9 predicted proteins | sample 1597361 | NCBI WGS metagenome assembly OJNH01 (sample SAMEA2452136, study PRJEB22498) | human gut metagenome | biome: human feces; feature: human gut; material: feces | place: Australia | collected 2012
GTTGGGAATACCTACAGTAGTAGACCGTCTGGTGCAACAAGCCATAAACCAAGTATTGACTCCCCTTTGTGCGCTATGCCGACGACGTACTGTGTGCTCGTTTGATAGGCCTTCCTTTCTGGGGACAAGATCATTGCTTCTTGTCGAAGAATAGTCTGGTCTGCCTTGAGCCAGGAAAACCAGAAATGAGGTGAAGTAAGCCTGAAGTCAGGGTTGATACAAAATTGCGGTTCTTTCTTTATTTGATGTTCCATGTCTTATCCAGAATTTTATCATACTGCTTATCCGTACTATCTATTTTCAATCCATAGAAACGTGTCCCTTTGTTATGCTCTATGAGCATTTTCTTTTTAGTCTGCGCTATGGGAAGTGGGAAATAAAAATCACTGATGATAAGGACATCTGCCATTGCAAAGGATTTACTCTGCAACATTTCTATTGACCTGTTAAGCATTTCTTCGCCATTAGTTCCGCCCGTGAAACGGTCTTCGAGGAAAGTATTAAGGTGCATCCAATTACGGGGAAACGACAAATCCAAAAACATTGCTCTGACAGAGAATGACATAAGAAAGACTTTACGCTTCTGCTTTCTTGCCAATCTGAGAAGCTGTGTAAGAACGGAATATGCAATCTTCAATGGCTTTCCATTCATGGAGCCGCTAGTATCAACGGCAACTATGATTGGTCCATTTTCCAGACGAGGTTTTCTCATCTGGGTTTGCTCCGTCTTGAAATGACTTTCATTTTTAGGACGATTGGCAAACAATTGAAGTTGCTTTGTAGCATACTTATAATAGAACAAGCTTTCTGTATTGTGCTCTGAAAGGATGGCTGTTTCTGATGGCAGAAGGTGTTGGAGGTCATTGCCATTTCCTATCTCCTCTGCCTCTGCTGCAGGTTTGGGCGGTGAAGGTAATAGAGGTAGATAACGTCTGATGGTGTCATCCATTTCATCTTCTCTCTTAGGCTGCTCACGCCCGATTATCCGTAGCAGGTCTTTCAACTCAGGATAAGAATAAAAGAAACACTCTATTTTTCGACGTTCTTTGTAGTCACTAAGCCCATGTTCCTTGATGTGCTGCTCCCATCGCAATTGGTTGTCTTCAATCAGCTTTTTCTTACGTTCCACCTCCTTTCTGTCACATACTTTCTCCCATTCTTTCCCCATCGCATTGAGAATAGTTTCTACCTGCTCCTCCGATTCGCTCTCGCTAAGTTGTTGCCTGTAGCCTTCTATATTCAATTCCTCGGCTTTGTATTGTGACTCAATTACTTTCACGGCCTGCCCCCACATTTCCCGTTTTTTTACGACACTGCCACTGGCGAAAACCGCAATGAACTCTTGTTCTTTTCGATGATATTCTTCAATTGGTTGAAACAAACGCAACATTGCCTCTATAAACTTCATTATCTCTTCTTTGAGCAATTCCGTCCAGAGCGGATCCTGGCTTTCAAGTTGTGGGTTATCTTGAATGGTCTGTCCGATGAAGCCTCCAAGCAGATCTCCATGAGATAAGTTGTCTGGCAATCTGTCGCAGTCCATATAGAAGTCAAAAGCTTTGTCATAGTCTTTGAGCTTCTGAGCAATAGAGTCTTCGTCAACCGTGTTCATAGCAATTGTTGGGTATTTTTGATTTTTACTTCCATCTCTTTCATGCGTTTTTCACATTGGACGAGATATTTCTTGACTATCTTCTTGTCATCGTCTGACAGAAACAAATTCGTTGATTCTGTAAAAAGAGTCTGAATATTTGTTAGTGTTGGTGTTATGTTCTTTTGAAGCATGGACAACGCTGTATCAGCTACCGACGGTTCTGCAAAGATTTCATCAGTAAACAGATCTTGCCCACTATCTGAAGTCATCGAGGCCATAGATAATGGCTTCCTCCGCTCAAATGCATAAGGTGTATTGTCAATGATGATGCCACCATTACATTTCTGAAGTTTTACCCTTCGCACATTTTGTACATGTCTTACTTTGTAGCCAAAAGGTGCGCCGGTATAGATGGCATGAACAATCCAAGCCATCTTCTGTTCATCATGGTAGAGAATACCCTCTGATACTTTATCAACGTTAACGTGATTGTAATCTGCTTTGTAAAAAAGGCATTTCCCTTGTGGGAAGTTGTATATGCTGTAATAAAAATAGCTGGTCAGCGTAAATTGTTCTGGTAGATTATGCGTATTTTCTTCTTTCTTGACGGGTTGGGATTTATTCTTGATAGCAAGGTCTATTTCCTTATGCGATTTCTCCATCTGCTTGTCTATATCTGCCGTCAATGATGATGCAACTATGTCGATAATAGAAGGTATTACGTCAACAATATTCCAAAGACAATGAAACAATATAGGTATATCCGTCAAGTCGATAGCATGGCGCCCATTGAGGAAAGCTGCCGTTTGCATGATATGAAAACATTTTTTCCATCGTCTGTCAGACACATAGAAATCCATTTCCTTATTCCCTTCTTTCGTTGATTCTTCTTTCAGTCGCTTACGAATGAAAGAAACCGCACTGCAAACATTATCAGGGATAGCGATGGTATATATTTCATTTTGCCATGTCTTATACAGTTCGTCTGTTATCTGCAGATCACTCGGCACAATGATTTCTCTGACTGGTTTCTGCCTTATCATTTTATAGAACGAAGTTTCCGACTGTATGCAATTCGACACCATACGCACAAGAAACCTGTCCCAAAGAGCTTCCAAACCTTCATCTTCAGCCGGAAGTTCATTACTTGCTGCTATCAAGGCTTTCATCGGTAGTAACAAGATGTTGCGTCCGTTTTGGAAGATACGTTCATTGATGGCTGTTAGCAATGCATTCTGTATAGACGGGCTGGCTTTCCATATCTCATCAAGAAATACGATGGTGGCTGTGGGCAGGAATCCATCTACTACACGTTCATACTTATCTTCATTTTTGAGCATGGAGATAGACACTGGTCCGAAAATCTCGTCTGGAGTACTGAAACGAGACATGAGATATTCAAAAGCCTTTCCGTCCTTGAATGCGAGTTTCAAGCGACGAGCTACCAAACTTTTTGCTGTACCTGGAGGGCCAAGCAAAAAGATACTCTCACTTCCAATAGCACTTAGTAATGCCATTGCTATGATATGTTCCTTCTCGTACACTCCTTCTGAAAGGAGCTTAAGCAACGACTTGATTTGAACGTTTGGTGTCATTGTGAAATAACTATTATAGATATCAGAAGTGTTTACATTATTGTAATAATACGATTGCTCGAAGATCCTGAGTGGATTGAGTCGCCATTCCCCACTTCATCATAATCTCAACTGGTATTGACTCCATAAATATGATGAAGTTCTGAAATCAGCAGTGGATGACATGCAGGAAAGAATATTTACATGCAAAAACCTATTCTTTTTGTCCCTTTGGTTTCAAGTCTTTCGCTGTCACAATAAACGCTCAACTCTTCTACTATGTGCTTGGGCTCACCATGAAGGATGTTTCCAATCGTATAATGTCTGGCAATATTTTCTATCTGACCGCCACTGAAATCATACCTTGTGGCTAAAAATCGTACTTCCTCTTCCTTCAGAACTGGTATCATTTCACGCCACATACTCATACGAGCCTCTGTGGTAGGTTTCTCGAATTTGATTTTATAGAGGAATCGCCGTTCAAAAGCCTTGTCCATGTTTTGTGCCAGATTGGTTGTGGCAATGAGAATACCGTCAAGTGTTTCCATTTCCTGAAGAATGATATTTTGGATAGAGTTCTCCATCTTGTCAACTGCCCTCTCGACTCCCTCTTGACGTTTACCAATGATTGCATCAGCCTCGTTGAATAAGAGAATTGGGGTAATACGACACTCTTTTGCTTTGGCCCGATAATTGTCGAATACTCGCTTTATGTTCTTCTCGCTTTCGCCTACCCACATGCTCTTAATTTGGGAAATATTGACTTGCATAATGTCACGACCCGTTTGTCTTGCTAGTTGTAACACAGTTTCGGTCTTGCCAGTTCCGGCAGAACCATAGAAGAGGCAAGTAAAGCCACAACGGAAACCCGAATCTTTCATGCGTGTTCGGATTTGTTTGTATTGCACGTCATCCAGTAGTCCACCTAATTCTTCAATCTGGGAGCTTAATTTGTCGCCATAGAACAAACTCTTTGGCACTATTTCCTCGGACTTAATCATATCGCCACGTGCCTTGCTTTGATTCAAGGAGGAAAGGTTGAGTTCTGCAAACAATTGACGCTTGGCTTCTACTGTCATACGGAAAGATTCCCTGTCAACAAATCCGTCGTAGTTGTTGTACTCTATCATCTTTTCTTTAAGAAGTTTATGTTCTCCATCATTAAGATATGATCTCACTCTGTTCCAGCAGCGTTTCTCATAAAGGAAATCGAGATTGTAGTACCTGATATTGTCATCATTGTTGTTCACAAAAAGATGAGAGAAGAGAATCAGCATCATTGTATCAACCTCAGACATGTTGTAGCTCCGTACCTTCTGAACATAAAGCAGCTGGCTGTTACAATTGAACAGATGCCTTATCTTTTCAACAGTAGCGTCATAAGTCAATTCGCCATCTTCCCGCAAATCAAACACATCCTTTATCTCTCCGAACAGCTCCTGACATGAAAGGCCAGAGCAGTCTTTAGGAATGTACTTCTCATTGTTCTTAAAAGCCTCTACAACCTCAAAGGGAACCCTATAAGTGAAACGTTTACCATTACGACTGCATGTGATTAGTTCTCTTTTTTCCAGAACATCAATCTCCTGCATATACCTAATTATTCTTGTTGTTCGACAATCCAGAAACTTGCTGAAGTCACTTATAGATATACTGGTATTATCACTGTTGTCTAAAAACAGTGCCATCATCACACTCTGCTCCTTGGTGAGTTCCATATTTTCAGCCACATATTTAATATATTTGTCTGCCTTACGATAAAAGTCACTACTAAGCCCCGTACCCTTTGCTTTTTCCACAATCTGCTCAACTGCTGTGAGCAAATCAAGTTTCTTTCTTGCTGCCATTTTCTTATACATTTTTGGTTTATGTGAAGTTTTATGGTGCAAAGAAAACAAAGACCTCTGCCAGTTAGTGGCAGAGGCTAAGAAAAAATGGTTTATTCATTGAAAAATTCTGATTCTGCGTTAAGGATAGCAATAACCCTGTCTGCAATATCTTCAGTAATACCATCATGAGGATTGGTAAGGATGAAGTGGGGCATCTGAGATTCAAGGCTGACATACTCATCATCGATGATGACATAGTTCACGTCATTCTTTGTTTTATCAGATAACCACGATGCAATCTCCATCCCCTTACAATGCCCCATAGCAGGGTCTATGTCATTAAGATTTGCGGTAAGCAGCCAATTATCGCTGACAGACGAATCCGTGATTCCGATTACTTTGCCAGGCAATTCTCTTTCCTTCCACATTTCCTGCATCGCTGCCAGACCGAGATATTTCCAAGATGATTCAATCACAATGTTGGCCTTGGTGATGTCCACGATTCTTTTCAGTTGCCGCACAGCCTCTGGGTCAAAGAGCGCACCATGCTTATCTTGCCAGGGCTTCCTTTCATATTTAAGGTAGTTCTGATAGTGTTCGGTATTCAGAACGCCGTCAAAGTCAAGAAAGATTATCTTCTCCATGAATGTCATTCCTTTTGCAATATGCTGTCTATGATAGGATATATTTCATCTTCATCTTCGTAAGGATGTTTGTTATAGAAACCATTTCCAGCCAGCATTGCCGAGAGGTCTTGTTCTTTTCTTGTTGTAGAAGATATGGCAGGGCTTCTTGCAACGCTCAACGTATACCAGTTCATAGCCAACACCCAAAGACGGACAAGTACATTCTGCTATTAGAACGTCGCTTTCACGCAGCCAAGCTGTGTTTTGGTTGTATATATCAGCTGCTTTCTGGCCTTCCTCTGACAAATTGAGGTCGCCGACGTGTTCTGTCAGAACCACATCTGTCTTCTGAATGTATTTTATCAGACGTTCATACAATGCGGCATCGATTCGTCCTCCTCTGATTGATCCTGCAAAATATACTTTCATAATGGTGAATGGTATTTATGTCTTATATCTTATGGGGTATTTTCATACTATCGGGTCTATACAGAACTCTCTTCGCTTGCAGGTCTTACAGAATTTACCCATCCATACTTCATCGAACTGGTTCATTGCTTGTTCAACGATTTCGGAGTCATCGGTTAGGATGCCTGCCTCGAAGTTTCTCTTGTCTTCACCTTTCATTCCAATGCCGGCACCTGTCAGGTTTGCGCTACCGATATATACTTCTTTTCCATCAAAGACAAGCATCTTGAAATAAACACGAGGACATAGAACTCGCTCCAAGCGGTCGTATAGAACGGGGTAGTGGTCAAAGTCCTCCCGAAAGTTTGGGCCAGGTTCTTTGGCATGTATAAGTCTTACCTCCACGCCACGCCGAATAAGTTGGGCAATGAAAGCCAGAAATGGTTTCTTCTCTTTGCCCACCTCCACATACAGGTCTTTTATATCGGCGGTACCAATCCAAAGCATGTGCTTCACGGATTGTACACGTAAAAGCACCTCTTTGTAGTGGTCAGTGTTTGCAATGAAGGATAACATAATAGTGCCCTCGGTCTGCTAAATATTTAATATAACATCTCTATGTGCTAATATGACTTCCATACATTTTAAATGCGTTCTTATCTGCTCCTTTCCCCATCCCACATTACGGGTAATACCGTAGATGATTTGACGTGTTGGCGGTAAATCTGTTTTATCGGAATATAGGGCTGCTTTATCAAGAGGATTCTTGTCTGATAATCTGGAGTTCGCTGATTTGCTGATTAAAATTAAATTCCCCAGACAGTTCAAATCAAAGTCTGTTACACCTTCGCTATCTAATTCTTCATGCCTTTTTTGTGGGTAATGGTGTTCTATTGAATTTCGATTTAAAAAACGAAATTCGTTTTTACGGATCAAATCCAATTCTTTTTGTACATTGATTATCAAGTTTGGATCAGGGACTTCCCAATTTATTGGCTCGTTATAGTATTTCATCCACCAATATAAATAATCTGCAAAATTAAATAGATAATGAGGAACGGAAGTACCCTGACGTTTTTCGTCGTATTCCGTCAATCCAATATAATCAGTAGATGTTCTGTTAAACTCGTCAAGCATCAGACGGTGAAGCTTCTCCAGATATGAGTTCTCAACAGATGCGACATCTTCATGTACAAACCAATTTAGTATTGTTTGGAGATAATTCTTATAAGGTTTGGTACGAAATGACACCTGGAGGCATGAGAGAGAACGAATAACTGCATTTTGTTGATTGTCAAAAGTAGGCTTGAAACGCAATGTTCTCGTATTACGTTTGGTATCTTCATAAATATATGGCTTTAGCAACACCCATTCACGTTTTTCATCATCGTCTGTCACATTTGACTTCACCACATACTTGTCAAATACTACTCTACAGAATAGCAAGCGCAAGAAAAAGTCTAAAGGCTTTACTTCGTGCTTAATCGTATTATAAACCTTTAATAGATATTTCTCGCTAAGTGGAATATCCTTAGCCTCTTCTGTTTTTTGGAAACTAAGTCTATATGATTGATTATAATATAGCCTAAAGATGTGCATCAAAAAGTTTGGGAAGTCAATAATTGATTCTTCTGTGGAATTATCATCATTGTCCTCTGTGACCTCTGCCAAATCATAAGTATTTAGACGGCTATTCACAATCTCTTCCAGGGCCAAAGCACCAACATCTTTTGATTGGACTTTTAATAAATCTAGAACAGGAATGTTTTGATTACCAAAACTAATATCTTCCGATCTTCCTTTCAATTCTATTGTTGTATAATCCTCTCCAAATAGAATTTTCCTGATGCTTGGGGCAAATGATTTCTGGATTCGGGTTTCCATCTGCGAGCAAGCATCCCAGATTTTTGAACAAACCGGAGAATAACAGTCATGCTCTTCTTCGTGAAGTTTTCCGAGTAATAGACCTTTTATTATTTCGTGTTCTTGAAGTTGCTCGCCTCTATTATTCATTATTTCAAAATAAGCTGCTACGTCTGTATCTGAAGGCATGATTTCTCGAACAACACATACATGATGCTTGATATAGTCAGCCATCTTAACCTTCACGGATTCTGTTTTTAGGGTAATAGGTTCTGTCCTTTCAACGTCTAATTGTGTTGACCATGCCAAATCAATAGCTTCAAAGAAGTGTGATATTGAAGTTTCTTTTCTGTTTTGAGGCATAGAACCACTATGCAGAACTCTAAAGAAATCTTCTACCTCTGGGCGAGAATCATAACGGAGGCTTAGACGCATTCCCATGTTCAATATGCCTGAAAGTATTGAAAGCATTGTAAGTCTCTGCTGCCCATCAATTACTTCCAATTCTCCATTACCTCTCTGGAGAACAATAAGACTTCCAACATAAAAATGTTCGTCACCAGAACACATACTTTCATAAATGTCCTGAAGGAGTCTTGATATTTGTTCCTCTCCCCATGCAAAATTCCTTTGGTAAAGAGGGATGATATATTTGTCCTTGAAAAGATTTTCAACACTGAGGACATCAGCATCTTTAATAATATTCATATCCGTTTTATTTTATGGATTTTAGAACGTCATCGTATGGCGGAAAGTCTCTTCCATTATCTATCGTACAGTATTCCGGCTGTGCTATGATAGACTCTAGTTTTCTTAATGCAGATATGTCTTTTGCATTTTCTATTAATGAAAAGAACTGAGAAGGATATTTTGCTACAGTTGAGTAATACACACGGGACTGTTTTCGACGTAAATAGTATGCTATTACATATAAATGACGATGATAATCATTAACACCATTTTCGCCAAACTTATCAAATAAGAGCATTATAAGCGACTTATACGTTTCTCTAATATAGTTATCTCCAGTTCGCCAATGACCATCATAAGATAAGCAGTTCTTTTTATAAAAGACCTTAAAGTCGTACATCTGATATGAGTCCAACTCCAAAAACAATTTCTTGTAAATTTCAGCGTAAGATCGTATGTACTCAAAGAAGTTCTTTCCATTTACAATGGGCTGGGTCATGGTTACAAATGGATTTATCTCCAGGCCATCACCATCATTGAACCTGGAACATGTTGGCATTGTCTCTTTTAGAAAAGTCTGATAGAATTTCTCTGTCATAAACAAAAGAAGCTGTTTGTTCTGAAATGGGAAATCAACATTATGCAACTTGTCTATCTGCATACCTTTAAACTCCTTTATACGTTTCTTTGTAAAAGACCACGCTTCGGTATTTCTGCACCAAATACGAGTTCGATATAATTGCTCGTCAAACAGATGCTTCAAAATGTCATAAGATGAAATGCTGTCATTACGGCTTCTTCCATAGCGTGTATTTTGCTCCCATTCGCGGTCACATGAGATTTTTATATTTTCATCAGAAGCGGACATGGCTCTCAAATGGTATGCTTTGAGAAGGTTATATGCTTCCAACGGCTTACCACGACCATTTTGTGAATCAAAGAGTTTGAAGGCTAAAGACAAACTTTCTTGACCAGTAATACGGACAACAACAAATTCACAACATTTCTCCAAATAGTAGGCGAACTCCATACGCCTACTTTCAGGAAGAGCATTGAACCATTTATTAATATAGTCATAATTCTCCTGAATGTGCTTAAATGACAGTTCATGTGCATATTTTAACACACACATAGTATCTTTTTCTTTGTCAACATTGACCATCTTTGCCCAAACTAGTTTAATTAGGCAGATAGTCGTAATTCTTTGTTGCCCATCAACTAAATCGTTATTGTGAAGGATGATACTTCCTATACGATACTTACGTTTACCTTGCTCCATACTGTTCTTTATATCGGACAACATCTGTTCAATATTGGCGATATTCCATACATACGGACGCTGATAATCAGGTATTGCAAGTGGCATTTTCAGCACTTCTGAGGTGGCAAATATGTCTGCGCTGATGGACAAAGGCTCTTCATCTGTTGTGGTATCGATTTGGGGGATAGCCGATTTCTTTAAGTTACCCAATAAATCAGGCAACCTCCATGCGTATGTGCCTCTCTCTATGTCATCAACATCGGGGTAGCTGTTTTTAAGAAACGATTGAATATAGTGGCTTTTTTGTATCGGGTCGCCTCCATATCCTTCTGGTAAATCTACGCCAGCATTTTTCATGCTATTATAGATTTTATCAAGATAGTACCAAGTAACTGTCGTACTCAACTGTGACGGTTGAAATGCTGAAAGAAACCTCAGCGAAGCAGCTGGTCTGTTAGCTTTTGTATGCTTTTTAATTATTCGGGTTATTTCATAGCATTGTTCAATGCAAAAAATATCAGGGTTATCAACAATGACACCTAATGGTTCTATAAGTTCGTCCCCTGACTTCGTCACTCAAAAAATACGTATTTTATAACTGGTTGATAAACAATATT
>OJNH01003307.1_pt1 | contig 10433 bp, 7 predicted proteins | sample 1597361 | NCBI WGS metagenome assembly OJNH01 (sample SAMEA2452136, study PRJEB22498) | human gut metagenome | biome: human feces; feature: human gut; material: feces | place: Australia | collected 2012
AGCACATGCGCTGGGCTACAATGCGCACAGCATCGGTATTTGTTATGAAGGCGGATTGGATGAAAGCGGCAAAACCGCCGATACCCGTACCCCGGAACAGAAGGAGCAATTGAGGGAACTCCTGTGGAAACTCCACACGCTCTTTCCTCATGCGCTTATCGTGGGGCATCGTGACTTGCCCGGCGTAAAGAAAGCTTGTCCCTGCTTCTCGTGCGATGAATATCGTTACTTGTTCCATTAACTATCCCGGGAAATGTGTCGCTATGATGCCTTGCAACATTCGAGAGACATTTCCCGATATTCTTTTCTTCATAACACTTTCTTTCCAAAGCTTAAGGCTATGAATATCAGTTCCACAGAGTTGATAATAGCCGTTTTTCAGTAGCCACTCCTCCTTACCTCGAACCTCCGGACCATATGCACCAATCAAGGAAAGGAGATTCAATTGGAACCTCACGTTCATACCTTTCAATCGCCAATAATCTTTCTCATTCATATAGGTATATCGTTCGGGATGCGCCAGTACAGGTATATAGCCTTTTGCCTTGATCCGAAGCAGAATATTATTTAATCCCATCGGAGGATTAAAATAGGAAGTCTCCACTAGCAAATGTTTTTGAGCCTTGCCAATCGGCAACAAGTCTTCCGAGGCCAGTCGCTCCTCAAATAAGTTATCCAACATGTATTCCGCAGCTAAATGGAGAGCTATACCTCCGGAATAATATTGAAGAAGAAGCTGGAAACGTTCTCTCAATTTCTCGCTCGTGTTGGGAATGTCTTCCATGACATGGGGAGTAAGCCAAATAGATTTAACTCCTAGTTTCTCCAAACAATCCAACGTATCCAAAGATTCACCCAACGTCTGTATACCATCATCCACCCCGGGTAATATATGTGAATGGTAATCAGTAAATCCCTCCAAAATACCGCTTCCCACAAGACTGGTCTGCTTTTTGAAAAACCACATCCTATTTATTCCTCTTTCGTATATCCAGCGTAGCCGTAATGGTAGCCATATTTGTAGCCATAACGGTTACGAATAATGAGAACTCTTATTGATATAAAATTAATTGATTTCATTGATGCTACTTTTTTCCTTGTAAAGGATGATACACCGGTTGATGATAAGATGTATCAATGCCCACAACAACATATTTAGTACCAATAACCAAGTAAGATTTAAAACCGGGGACAGCAGGATATTCATCCCTATGAAAAAGAAGGAGATTAACAGGACCGTCACCAATACCGTACGGACACGCATACCAGTCCGCAACAACTTATGATGGATGTGATTCTTATCCGGTAAGAAGGGATTCCTGCCTTTACGTAATCGATGCAACACCACACGGAAGACATCAAGAAGAGGAACCAAGAGCGTCGAGAATGCTATAACCATATAAGGGTTTGTCCGGACCTCCCCATCTGAATGTACGACACTTAGTTGTATTACCAAGAAGCTGAGGATATAACCGATCGTCAAGCTTCCTGTATCCCCCATGAAAAGTTTGTGCCCACGCTGAGCGTTGCCAAAAACGTTATAGAACCAGAAAGGTATCAATATACCTAACGTAGCTAACGCCAACAATGCATAAAAATAAGATCCGTTAGATATACAGATAGCCGCCAATACGGTAAGCGCGATACAACTCAAGCCGGAAGCCAAGCCGTCTATACCGTCAATCAGGTTAATAGCGTTGGTTATATAAACGACTATCAAAACCGTCAAAGGAATACCCACCCACGAAGGAAGCATATAAATTCCGAACAAACCGCCTAACGAGTTAATCCATGCCCCCGGCAACACCAATAGGATCGCCGTAAAAACCTGAACAACAAATTTGTAACGATAACCGACACCCACCAGATCATCTGCCACACCAATGAGATAAAGTAGCATACAACCACTGACCCAAAACAGTAACTCCAACAAACTTCGATCGGTTAGCAAACGAGCTATCGGAATCCCAACGCAATGGAACAGACCGATTATCAAACAGAGCGACACGAGTATCGCCGGGAAGAAAGAGATACCTCCCAAGCGGGGAACAGGTATGGAATGCACCTTACGCTCGTCGGGCTGATCAAACAATCGTTTCTTATAGGAGATCAACAAGATATTGGGGATAAGTATCAATCCCTGTAAAATGGATATCAAAAAACCACCTGATAAAAAAAGACCGGTCTCTATTATCGTTCTCATATTTTTTGAATAAAGCTTTGTGGGATATAGGAGGTCGCTACGGCACAGACCCCCTGAATGGCGACAACCAAACGGCTGTTTTTCTTGATCCTGCAGATATATCCTTCCGCCCCCTTGAATTTCCCGTCAATCACTCTCACACGTTCTCCCCGACAAAACTTGGTACTGTCAGCCCCCAAATATTCCATTCCTTTCTCGCCGGATGACGTGACCAACATGAAAATATTCATCTCCCGGTCCGGAATGATAAGTGGCACCTTTTTCAATTCCTTATCTCTTGTATACAGGATCACCTTGTCCGTGAATTGCCTCTGTATCTCCATCGCACGCAATGTCGTAGAATGAAAGAACAGGATTGAACTGATAATTGGTTTACGTATGATCTTTCTTACTCCATTCCGCATGACCACCGCATACTCACAAGGGAAATAGCAATCGATATCATCCTTCTTGAGGGATTCCTCGATCTCAAAAACTTTGTTATAAAATACTTTTAGCGCAAACCAATGGTTGCCGTCAAGTGTTATTGTTTTCAATGAATTATACCGTTTTTATTCATGTACAAAGAGGATATACCTTCCATTCCTGTATTTCCTTATTTTTTGATTAAAGGATATACAGCAATCAAGGTTAATCCGGCTATTTTTATATAAAATTCCGAAATGAGGACCATTCCTGACTACAGTGAATGGGAAACCCTAACCCTATATTTCTACCGTTTCTTGGTAAGAAACAGTACAAATAGTTATTTATCTTATTATCAAATATATAATATATATATAAACTACTTTTTTACTCGGTTTACTCAATTTGATACTCGAAAAAAGATAAGGTTGTTGTCGAAAAAAGTATACACTCTCATTTTCCAGACCAGACAAAGAATAATAGAGAAGAAAACAATTAACGTATTTATATACGCTATTTGTTAACGAGTTACATCAACAGAGGATACAATTTATATCCAAAAATCCCCCCTTTATTTTTTTGTTTTGCAGATTATAATTACATTTGCGACGTATTTCTAAGATTTCTTACCAAGAGACAGTAGAATTTAGATCTTTTAAAATCCCATTATTCGCATTGTCTATCAACGAGTTATCCAAAGAGTCCAAATAAATAAGAGTTGTTTTCTCGGAGGTATGTCCCATTCCTGCGCTGATAACCGCAACAGGGATATTATGATTGCGTGCAGCGGTAGCCCAACTATGGCGGGGAGTGTATGAAGATAGAGGCAATGTCTCACCGATTAACTTCCCCAATCGCTTTAATTTCTGATTATGGTAATTCAATCCCGTTTGGTATTGCAAATAAGCCCGATCCGGATTTTCATCGGTAATGATTGGAAATACATAGGGAGTTTTCGAAGAGTCCGATAGATATCGTCTCAAGATCGCCTCTATACAAGGTTCAATTCGCAACGTCAGGTTTTGACCGGTCTTATGGCGACAGTAAGTAATTACCCCTTTACCTATATTTTCTTTTTTCAAATAAGCCATATCCACAAACGCCATCCCTCGAGTACTATAGCTGAATACAAACAAATCCCGGGAGAGAGCCAAAGCCGATGAATAAGACAGGTCAAGTCTCTGCAACTTCAAAATGGTCTTTTCACTAACGGCACGTTTCGATGTCTTGGCGATCCCGGTATATACCTCATGAAAAGGAAAAGCTTGCTCCACAAGTTGCTCTTGTACAGCTTTATTATAAGCGGCACGCAAGATTCTCATATAAAATGAGCTACTATTCTTACTCACTCTCCTTCCCCATAGCCATTTCTCATATTTGCAAGCCGTATCGGAGTCTAATGCGGTGAAAGATATATCACAATTCTCTAAAAAAGAGGAAAAGCTGTTCAATGTTCGTAAATAATTACGGGAAGTACTGAATTGACCGCTATCATGAAGGAGTCCAATCTCTTTTCTCAAATAGTCCAACATTCCGGTTTCAGTTTTTGGAGATCGAAATCTCCCGATCACATCGGACAAGGTGTATTCATTCCCTACAGCATCTAATTCCCGAATGATTTTCCGGATCGCAGCTAAGTCCGCATTTATTCGTTTCTGATAAGAAAAAATAGTTTTTTCATTGTCAGGCGTAACAACCAACTCTCGTTTCTCCCCATTCCACCAATGAGGAAATATCCGCATATCGGTAGTTATTTGCCTATTCTCCTGTCTGTGACAAAGTTGGTAACAGACAACACCCGCTTTGCCTCTCACCGTCGATGGACGAAACTTTACTTTTATTGTAGCCATACTTTTTTAAGCCAATTTTACACTAGCCAACCCGAAATGTCAATAGGTAGACAATAATAATTATCATAGAAAATCTATCATAATGTCCTCATTCAGGAGCTATTTAAAACATATGACTCACCCAAAAAGTTGTTTATAGGAGATATCTATCAGATTTTGCTAAAAAGATTGAATTTATGAAAAGAATAGTCTGCAACTAACACTTAATTATTTCGACGATATTCGGTTGGAGTGACCCCATAGCTTTGTTTAAAAGCCGTACTAAAATAACGAGCGCTAGAAAAACCGACACGGTCCGCTACTTCCTGAATACTCATATCCTTATGAGATGAAAGCAACCGAGAAGCCTCGACCATACGAAACCGAATCACATAATCACCAACCGAGACATCCGACAAATGACTGAACTTGCTATAAAGCGTCGTTCTACTCATCGCCATCGCAGAGGCGATAAAAGGCACATTCAAATCCGGATTACTCAAGTTCTCCCGAAGCAACGTATTCAATTTACACATGAATTGTTCGTCCGCATTGCTTGTCGCATCCTCTTTTGGAGAGAATAGACAACCGGACTCACGATAACGCACACGAAGTAGGTCTCGCTGTCTCAATATATTCCGCAGAATCACCAACAAGGAATCTATATCAAACGGCTTCGCCAAATAGATATCCGCCCCTGATTTATACCCCTCTACCGAACTTGCTTGATCCACCCTAGCGGTCAATAAAACCACAGGAATATGGCTAACCGCTACGTCGTTCTTGATTCGGTAACACAGCTCAAAACCATCAGTCCGAGGCATCATGACATCACTGATTACAATATCCGGCTGACATTGCCTCAAGATTTCCCAAGCCTCTTCCCCGTCTCCGGCTACAAAAACCTCCTTAAACTCTGCCTGCAAGACACCGAGTAAGTAGTTACGCAGCTCTATCTCATCTTCAACCACCAACAATGTATATTTAGCAAGCTCCGTATCTACCTGTACTCCGCACACATCTGTTTCCGGCATGTCAGTGCCCTTCACGCTTAAATCGATAACCCTATCCGGTTCCGCGGCAACAAACGCTTGCGTGAAAGGAAGGTCGAAATAGAAAGTGGCACCTCCATCCTCATTATTGTAAGCACCTATACTTCCGCCATGCAACTCTATAAGTTTCCGGGCATAAGCCAACCCGATCCCACTCCCTTTACGGTCGTGTTCACCTTGGTAAAAACAGGTAAAAAGACGGTTTATATCCACATGTCTCAATCCGATCCCCTGGTCCGCAAGGAAAACCCGCACATTCTTATCCATACGCTCCGTACCAATGACTAATGAGGTATCCGGATCGCTGAATTTCATCGCATTTATCAATAAATTAGATAAAACGACACGGCATTTGGAAGTATCAAAGGGTACTTTCTCTACTGAAGCATCCAACTGGAACCGCACAGAAATCCTACGGGCTTCGAATTCCATGATAAAATCATCCGTTACCGATCGTATCCAATCGTTAAGATCGTAAAAACGAATATCCATAACATCGCCGTTCGTATCAGACTTCTGGGCATCGAGCACCATATCGACGATCTCCCGCATCCGGCAAGTTTGCAACAACAAACCATCCAATTGCCGGGATACATCTTTATCCGTCACCTTTCCGGATTTCAGCAAACGTTTGAGCGGAGCATAGATCAAAGTAAGCGGCGTACGTAATTCATGGCTGATGTTCACCATGAAACGGACTTTTTCCTCATAAAACTTTCGTTCATGTTCTTTCATGGCCCAAGCAAGTTTCCGTTCTTTGCGTCGCATAACAGACCAGATCATCCCTCCAATTGCCGCAAACACAATCACCCCCATCGCAATCAGGAACCAAGCGCATCTCCACAAAGGAGGCTCCACATCTACTGCCAATAATCTCAAAGGAACACTCCAGTCTCCATTCTTCTTGCTATAGGAAACCCATAATTCATAGTTGCCCGGAGAAAGCGCCGGAAATGTAAATGCATGGCTTGAAGTCTCCAACAACTCCTCACGGTCTCCCTTGATGTAAAAACGGAATAATTTCTTCCGCATCAAATCCTTCTCTTTCACGATAACACTTAACCCAAAAGAAACATAATCCCACGGAATGGAAATAGCCTGTTCCCCGGATATACCATCGGGATGAATCGGAGCCCCATCTAAAGCCAAATTAATCATGCTTACAGAAAAATCCTCTTCCTCATGAATGTCATAGTCGGGCCGTATCCTAACCAGCCCTTCCACCCCAGAAATATAAATATTACCGGAAGAAGCCTCAAAAGCAGGTTCCGGAAGAAACTCACGTGTAAAGACACCGTCAGATTCCCCAAAAACGATTACACGCTTCTCATCCGGTACATACGCATACAACCCTTCATGAGTACTTATCCAAAGGCGATCAGAACGATCAAACGCAAGAGACGTTACCCCAATAAAACGATCCTGATCAACCGTGTCCAATCTTTCCGAGAGACGGTCATAAACATATAGACCGGAAGATGTCCCCAACCAAAAACGGTTATCTTTATCTTGTTTTACCGCAAGTATCGTACCGATATCCTCATTCCTCACAAATAACGGACGTAGTTGCTTATGCGGGATATCCAACACATACAAAGCCGCAGAAGAACTTATGTAACAAGAATCGCCTTGTATGAAACGGGGTGCAAGCAAACTTTGCGGTAACAGATCTTCCGGTAAAGACTCAAATTGTTGTTTCCGCCGATTATACACAGACAAATGATTATCGGATAAAAGACAAAAACAGTCCTCGTCTAAAGGAAATAAACGAATCGAATTACCTCGTAAGAATAAATCCTTTCGCACATGTCCCCAATTTAACAAAAACTCCCGGCATTCTCCTGTATTTTTATTAAAATGATAAAGCCCTACACCAAACAAAGATAACAACAATTCCGAATCGCTATACGGCATGATAGACACCACCTTCATCCCCGCAGTCTGAGGATATTTCCGGAAAGTCTCTTTTTGCGGATCAAACAAATCAAGCCCTCCCCCATCCGTTCCTATCCAGATTTTCCCATCACGATCTTCATACATGGAAGTGACCGACTGAAAACTCAAACCGTAAGAAGCCCCGGGAGGAGCATCCCGATAAGTCGTCATAAAAACAGGTTTGATGCCGATCAATCCTCCCCTGATACTGCCCGCCCAAACATTATCCTCATCATCGATATACAGACAGGCGAAAGAATTTACCGGCAACGAATGGCGATCGCCCGGAAGATGCATAATCGCTCTTACGGTCTTATTTTTGTAATTATATATATTGATACCACCTCCGTCCGTCGCCAGCCAAAGTTCGCCATCTTTCTCGCACATATCTTGCACGATATTATGAGTCAATCTCTCCGGGGTTTCCAAATGCTCCTGCAATCTCCCCTCTCGATCATAACAAAAAACACCTTTATTATAGATAGCCACCCATATTCTCTTGAATGAATCTATATACATGGAGGGGATATTCCCTTTGGGGATAAACGACACACGTTCCATATCTCCGGTGTCTAGCGAATACCACCAAAGCCCTTTTTCCAGAAAAGACAGTATGACTTTCCTCTCTTTCTCGTCATACAAATAAACATAATTAGGCGAAAAATCAAACGGACTTTCCTTGAACTTACACCGGATCATTTTCTTTTCCGCATAGGAATAACAAAAAACACCTTGCTTCCCTAAAAAATAGATTCCTTCCGGCATGAGGAGGCTACAAGCAGCGACCAAAGGTTGACCGTCTATTTCCTGACGTACAAATTTTCGAGTACCACGATCGAAATATGCCAATCCGCGACTAGTTCCTACCCAAACATTCCCCTCCGCATCTTCCTCTAAAAAAACAATATCATTATAAGGAAGAGAATGCGGGTTCTCCCTCTCCTCCTGATAAACGGTAATCTTTTCCCTATCGAAACGATTCAACCCAAACCGGGTACCAATCCACATAACACCTCTTTCATCTACCAGTACACATTTTACGGAAGACTGCGATAATCCGTTTTCCAAAGAAATTTGTTTAAAATAATACTTAGGAGCTGCATAAAGAGACTCCGCTAAACACACAAAAAACAGCAATAGATATAATTGTAAAAACCTCCAAAATACTCGCATAGTTGTATATCACCCATTGTTCGGCAAAAATACTAAATCGTCCGAAATATAAGGCTTGCAGAGTATAAAAAAACGTTTTTTGAATTTTCACGGACGATTTTGGACCCAAGAAAATATCCTTAAAGCATAGATTTGCAGCAAGTGAAAAATTAAACAAAAAAGCATATCATTAAAAATTATTCTTATGTTACGTACAACGGGTATATATTTTATTATTTTGGTTATGATACTTGTAAAATGTTTCCTTCCGGACGAAAAACCGGAGATCATTCCTTTCCCCTTGCAAAGTGTATCAGACAAAGGTGATTTCACATTCAACAAGGCAACCCTCATCAGTGTAGAAAATGAAAAACAGGCTATGATCGCTCGGGAGTTGACCGATCTGTTCACGCTTTCCGCCGGATTCACCCCGGAAATAAAAATACAAGACAAACGAGCCAATATCATATTCCGCACAGACAGAGAACTAGCGGCCGAACATTATAAACTGAATATAGCCCCCTCTTGTATTCTAATAAAAGCATCCGGACAAAAAGGTTTCTTTTACGCAATGCAAACCTTACGTTTTCTGCTTCCTCCAGCAATAAACAACCAAACTCAGGTAGAGAATATTCAATGGAACGTACCGGGAATGACCATACTAGATGGCCCCCGATACAGCAATCGGACCGTGGCTATACACACACCTTTCACTCTCATCTCGAAGGATAATCTCAAAGAATTGATCGATCACCTAGCCATGTTAAAAATAAACAGACTTCATTTCACACAAGAAGTTCATGATACGACACCTGAAGGACAGCAAAAAATGAAGGATATGAACCTGTATGCTAAATCCAAGAAGATCACGATCTCAAACGGAACAACACACACCCATGATATCATATCGTATCTCCCGTTCCAAGCAGAGCGACTTATCTGGAAAGCAAATATCTCCGATTGCGATGAGGATAAAAAAAGGTTATTCCAATATTTAGCACCCATCGCAGAAAGAAGCTGGTCTGGTAATTTGTTAGCCCATCGCCTCACGCAAGATATCGATCAAGATAGGCTTCAATCCGCTTACGAAACATTCCACGGCGATCACCATCAGTATCAATCCCATCAAACGCATCATCACGTTATTTCCAGTCTCTCCCAATATACGTACCAGCCGGGTAGAAGCTTGCAAGATCAAGAATGTGATAAAATAGACCAATGCGATTATTCCGATCAACGTACCCTTTAAGGTGAATGTCGAAGCGTCATCCATAAGCATGATTGCGTTGGCGATCGCTCCCGGACCACACAACATCGGGATCGCCAGAGGAGTAATGGATATATCATCCGCATAGGTTTTCACCTCTTCCTCTTTCAACTTCGCATTGGAGTAGCGTGCTTGAAGCATATCAAACCCGATCTTGAAGATAATAAAGCCGCCAGCTATGCGAAAGCCGTTTGAGGAGATACCAAAGAACTTAAACAGGAACTGACCGGAGAAAGTAAAAACCATCAAGGTGATGAACGACACGATCGTGGCCCTTCGGACAATCGCTTTCCGCTCATGGTCATTCATACCATTGGTCATGGTCAAGAAAACCGGCATCGTACCGAGTGGATTGGTCAACGTAAAAAACGAAGTGAAACATAATAGGGCGAAAGGTAACAAGTCTTCCATATCAATAATTTTTTAATTGGCTAATGTGCCAATATGCCAATTAGTTGAAGAGAGAATGATTGGCACATTGGTACATAACATATTATCACATTATTTACTCATCCCAGACCAAATAGGCTGAGACCAACCAATGATTCAGCTTATTCCCATCCACTTCTGCCGCTTCCGGAATACTCACC
>OJNH01003316.1_pt1 | contig 10412 bp, 9 predicted proteins | sample 1597361 | NCBI WGS metagenome assembly OJNH01 (sample SAMEA2452136, study PRJEB22498) | human gut metagenome | biome: human feces; feature: human gut; material: feces | place: Australia | collected 2012
ACTTCCATCCGCGGCACGACATGTTACCGTTGCCGTACCCGCAGAGTTGGCTGTCACAAGTCCATAGCCGGTCACCGTAGCCACGGAAGTATTGTTGCTCAACCAAGTCACGTTACGGTTAGTCGCATTGGTCGGATAGACACTGGCATTCAACTGCAAAGTCTCCCCTTCTGTCAGGGACGCTGATGTCTTGTTCAACGACACACTGGTCACACTTACCGTTGATGATTTCACTGTAATGGTATAATAAAAATCCATCGTACGATAGAAACCGTCAATAAAATAGCTGCAATAAAAATACACCCGGCAGGAAGTTGTCGGACTGATTCCCTTTATCGTAGCATAATTACGCGTTGAACTGATCACACCAACCAAAGATGTATTCTCTGAATACCATCTGTAAGTCACTCCGGTGGCTTTTTTCAATGTGTTCTGATAAGTGGCCGCCAGAGAAATGGTCGTGGTACTCCCTGTATAGACTGTTGCTTCACCGGCTTTGGCCGAAGCAAAGGCTGTCTGAATAGAGACAATCCATAAAATTGTCACCAACCAAAGTAACCGGATTTTTTGTTCATGTTTTTGTAATACGTTCGCATTCATTGTTTACTTCATTTAAATTATCCATTCCAGACGTTACTCCACCACCTCATACTCTGTCCCGAACCAGCTGTCCAGCGTACTCTCGACTTTAGCATTGATCTCCGGCGTGATCTTATCCTTTATCTTTCGATAGACATAAAGGACGGCCGCACCTTCATCCAGCACCCCCAACAACTTATAAATCGCACTCGGTATAAGGCTGACAGGCGAAACGGTATAAATAATAGCCGCATAGATCAGAACCCGCTCCAACGCCGTCGTATGACTGTCATTCATCACATAATAGAACTGCAACAAAGGCCTGGCCGCCACCCGCCCGACTTTCAAGGCGTAAGGTTTCAGTTTATCCATCAGGTCATTGGCCTTACCGCGCCAGTCTGTTTCCTTCACTTGTTCCAACAAAGAACGAATATCCTTTCCCATCATACAATAGACAAGAATTGTCACGCAAATCACTGTAAACATAATCTTATTCTTTTTTATCGTTTACAATAAAGACTGAACTTTATGAGGTTTTCTATCATATACTGGGGTGATTTTTTGGGGGGAAAGAATAGAGGCTGGACGCATATTCCGGTGAATACCCATTCAACATTTCCAGTGAAGATCTTGAAAAAGTTATTTCTAGTCCCTTGCATGCTATTTTGACAATGTTGACAGCGATAAGCAATGCATGAATAAAAAGCTAATTTTAAGAACTTTATGAGAACTAAATACCATCAGATTATAATTTTAAAACAAAAAGGAAACAGATATTATATCACTTTCTGCTAGTAAATTAAAATTTATATTAACATTATTCATACCAATCAAAATTTCCACTACACAAATTAAAATAATATTCTGCATTCTTTTCATCAGACAGAATATAATAACATATAGCACCCTTCCAATAATTATCTTCATCAACAAGGGACATACTATTCAAAACGGAACTAACAAATTCATTATCAATTGATTTTCCCAATGAAATCTGTCTACACATATATAAAAATGCATTTTCAGACGATGGGTGTAACGTATAAGCCTTCATAAAACAGGTTAAAGCAGACCTATTATCTGACAATGCCGTATATGTCAATCCAAGAACTTTTTGATATTCCCCTTCTAATTTATACAGGGGACATACAGATAAAAGCATTTTCAAACTATCTTCAAACCGTTTAGTAGATATCAAACAAAAATTATAATTTAAAAGCATCCCTATATCTTTAATATCATGATTTAAAGAATAAGTTAAACAATCGCTAAGAAAAGGTATTGCATCTTCCTCTTTTCCTTCATTAGTTAAAACTTGTGCTAAATTACGTTTTATCTCATATTCAGCATATTTTTTATGAAATATATTTTCAGGACGCTCTAATAAACGTAACGCTTTAACAAGCTGCACTTCAGCCTCGCTATAATATCCCAATTTTGCCAAAATGCATCCTAATCCTCTATACCCTCTTGGATCGTCCGGAAAATCCCTTACTAATAGCTTAAAATTTTCATAACTCTCATTATCATAGACACCTTCATGAAAATCCTTTCCTAACCAAATACAATAAGACCATCTTGGAAAAAATAAAGAAAGACCAAAGTTTCTACAATCTTCTATCCATAATTTAAAATGCTGATTTACATCCCATTGAAGATCTATCAATCGCATAATATTCTTATATTCCGACATTAAAAGTTCTTTGTCTTCATCTTGTATACCTGCAGGATCAGAAGAAATTTCCTCTACAAAATCCCTACTTTCAGGAATATCTTCCCACGGAACATATTTTTTTTCAAATAAATTGGTAATCTTCCTAATAGCTTGCTGATAAATAGAATTATTATCATATATACCATCATAATATAGTTTAACATATTTAAACATGTTTAATTTTGAAAATAACCTTCTAGATTTTTCATTATTAAACTGCCATCTCCAATCCCCATCATCATCTAATAAACATACAATAATTCTTGGAGATTTCATCTTATTCCTATTCTCAAAACATCTCTCTATTTCGACTAAACACCAATTCGACTTATTTCTATAATTTTTACTATCTAAAACAATAAAATCATCACATTCATCTATCTTTAACAAAAATTCATCCAAGAAATTACAAGTAGGCTCCCCATCTACCTGATCACGCCACACACATACACGGGACCGTGTCAAATCATCATATAAACGACTTGCCACAGCCACATCTTTCCATGAATAACTCATAAAAACCTTATGTCTATTCATCTCCATAATTAAAATCAATAGGTGTTTGGACTATAGGTGCATCATATTTTAATTTATGAATCTTTTCTTTAAATATTTGCCATTGACTATAATAATTTTCTTTCACATACCTAAAAAAAGCGCTCCAATGACAAACCTTACTTGCCGCTTCAAATACAATCGGGTTCTGCATCTTTATATAAGTTTTATTTTCTTTGAAATATGATGTCATATTCTTAGCGTCAATTATACCTGGAGTCCGATGAGTATACATATAATCAATCAACAAGGCATCATATGAATAGTCATATTCAGATAAATATCTATGAACATTAACAGAAAAAGAATCTGTTGGTTCCATTTGGGATATTAATTTTGCATATTCACTAATTATAGGATAATGATTTACAACCGTAAAAGAATCCTTCAATGCATAATACTCTTCACAAACTTTATACAATTCTGAATCTTTCGAAATATCAGAATTCAGTATTGAATCAGCATACTCGTTAACTTCTAATTTTAACAATAAAGCGCCAAGATATCTATTAATCCTATTCTTCACCCAAACAGAATCACACGAACTATAATAACCTGTAAGATTAAAAGCATCTTTAGATTTCTTATTTATATTCCTATTCTTTTTTGTGATCTTTACAAGATCATAAATTTTTTGATTATTCTTTTTAGTAAATAAATCTTTTACATAGCTACCTTTAAGAATTCTCTTATGGACATTAAATGTATCAATAAAATTTTTGATTTCCGAATACATTTCCAAAGTATCTACCAAAAGTGAATCCCGTGAAGCAAAACGATAATATGGATTACCCTTAAATTTTATCATTCCATTATCTGTATAAAAAGAAATAGGCTCATTATAATCTGTATATATATATGTATCAAATCTCTCGCCTATGGAATCAGTCTTTAAGATAAATTCATAGTATGAGAATTTAGATAAATCTTCATATGACAAATCATACAATAACGAATCAATAAATACCCAAGATTTCAAGCTTTCTTTTTCCTTGTCAGACATAATGTATTCTCCATCAGCATAAGAAGGGAATTTATCACGATCTACACCAGGCAAAAGCATTAAATCTGTTTGTAATATTCTAAGCCCCATCAAATTATCCAGAAATGCAGAATGATATTTTATGCGAACATCTTTACCTCCATACAAAGTTACAGCTGCATTATTCTCACTATCTGCAAAATCAGCAATTGCCTGAAGTTCCCAATTCTCCAAAGGTAACACATATGTTGTATCATTCATAATAACAAATGCATTATTTTTATCATAATCACAATCCAAGATTAAACTGTTTACAGTAATTTCTGGAAATGCAGTTTGAATAAAAGCCACCCCCCCAACTTTGGCAAAAACTTTGGGTGTAATCCCTGTTGTTGCTATTTTCATTGTTAGTGTCCGCGCTGATCTATTCAGATGCTCTGATGGCATAATAAATTTCAAATCTCCCAACGCCATACTTTGTTGTGGGAAAATTGGTAAGGACAGCATTATAGCCATCAATAATATAAAATAATTAATTTTACTCTTCAAAAATTCCATAATAGACTTAATTAAATAGATTTTATTTACTACTTTTTTAAAAAATTATATATTTACACTGTATAATATATGAAAATAACAGACTAATTATAATAATATTTTTAACAAATCAAAGAATTCATCCATTCATATAAATAGTTTCAAAAAAATAGCTCAAACCAAAACACTTACAAAAAGCCTTCATCACATCTGTCTGTTCTGGTAAAAAGCCCATAGTCATCACTTCGATATGATCCATGCCTTTTTCCCATGCATAATTATCCATCCATTCATAATGATTCGGATATTTACTCATCCAATCCGATCTATCCAAACCCCAATAATCCAAAGTCTCCAATAAAAGGTCTGGCATATAATTTGGTGAATCGTACATCCACATGCCATCATCAAACCACCCCGCAATAAACTCTGCAGCCTTTTGCAACTTTTCCATCTCACCATAGAGTGTATAACTTGTATTTATCGTATACTCTTCCATCTTATTTGCCTGAAATGTCCGGCATAATAATGGTAATTAACAGATATTTTTTAACACGGCAAAGACCTCAATACCTTCAGCCGTTGCATGGATATCATTTATAGTAACCATATTGGTAATTCTATCGACACCATCAATATGCATCTTTTCAGCCAGTTTCTCCAGATTCAGAATCACCTGATTTTCTTCTGCACCCCATTTCAACAAACCGGTTCTTTCTATTTGTTCATTTAAGAATGTACGTACTCCTCGTGCCACCAGATCCATTCCTTTAGAAAGAGTATAGCTTATATCCAAATCGGTATCCTTTATTCCGTTAAAAGCCACACTCACACCGATGTCTTTCGTTATTTTACCTAAAATTGGAACATTAACCTCCATTTGATAAGTCAGTAACACGCTGTCTTTCGCATTGTCTGCATGAACCTTAACAGACTTTCCTGACTTTTGGCATATCATACTTTGTAACTCTTCGTAAGCAATAAAAAATTTCATAAGCTAAAATTTTAAGTTAATTTTAAAAATAGAATCGATATCTAATCGTCCATTGCGTTTAGATTGACTCTTATAGTCACTTTTATCCGTTCCACATAAGAAAGATCACGCAATCGCTCTATACATTCTGATTTTGTTCCACAAAAATTGAATGATGATATTTTATATCCATTCTTTAATAGTCCAGAAACCTCAAGGTATCTTTTATTTTCATTTCCGCCATCTGCTTTGCTTATGGAGCAATCTCTCTTCTGATATTCACAGATTTCTGATATTTCATAAAAGTCATTATAAGAACGATAATATAAAGAAAGCCCATTTACTTGAATTCTATATCAGGTACTGTCTACTTACCGTATAATTGATTCATCATTTATTTCTTTTTCCCCATTTCTTATAGTACTTTCCGTTCAACAAGAAAGAGCTGTCCTTATCTTATGTTTATATGTTTAGGAATATAAAAAACATTATTTTTTTAATAATTCCATTCATACGGCAATATAAACGATCTCCCATTCCATGCGATAAGACGTTGTTTGGCACTTTGTGTATTTCATTAAATATCAAATCCGCTTCCATCACCTTAACAAGAAAAAATCTATATTGCAAACAAGTTATTCTTTCTTCTTAAACTTTCCCTCTTTCTTAGCTTCTTTAAATGATGCCTTTCCTTCTTTTAAAATTTCCTTAACATTGGACTCCTTTACCGTTTCTTTAGCTATTGCCTTGATATCCATATCAGAAAAATCCAGATTACCTTTTGCCTTTAATACTTTTGTGAGGAATCTTATATATAAGAGTCCCGATGCATATACAGTGATATATCCCAAAAAACCATCAACTGCAACAGCTCCCATTGTACCAAAGCCAGGAATAAAACTGATCACAAAAGCAGCTACATAAGCAAGTATCAATGCTCCAAATGATGCTATTATATTGGTAAGAAAAGCAGAGGCTAATGTTTTAAGAATATTATCCTTAATTTTTATTCCCAAATCATAATTCACCTTTATATACATTCCCCAGATTGTAGTAACCCATACACCTGTTGCTACAAGAGATCCTGCCCCAGGCAACCAGCCAGAACCTACACCAGCTATAGCCGCAGCTACAGCACATCCCTGAATGGTATCAGCAACAGCCTCTAACTTTTCTTTACGGATATAATCCTTCTGAGCTTCTTCTAATGCACGTAATGCATGTGCTAATAAATGACCAACTGACATATTCTATAATTTTTTATGTTTAACTTTTAATTGTTTTCTTCGCTTCTAACATAAAGAGATAAATACAACATGGTTTCTAACACAGGTAATCATTAAAAAAGTAATGCAGAATGAAGGATTTTATTACTTCTGACTATAATTGTGCTTCAACAATCACATTTTTGATTTCATTGTAATAAACAGATTCATCATTCCATTCGCGTTGCAATCGAGAAATATAGCTTTCTTTTTCCTTTTTATCCTGTTCAAGTTTCTGAATTGTATTCATATCTGGTTTAACGTAGTTGTGATACAATATATTCAATGTTTGCTGGATTTCCCGAAACTTGATTTCAACAGATTCCTTAAATGGTTTTTCCATACTTTTCAATGCCTCGTCTTTTGCAGCATCAAACATCTTTCTTTTACGATTGCTATTTTTCATCCAAGCCGTTTCTGTTGCTGTTACTGCTACAGCTCTGTACATTGGATTTTTTATATTATCATAAACTACCACAGGATTATTTGAAAGAATACAGGAATTGAGATCAACCTCATTTTCAAATAATTCTTTCATTAAATAACGTTCAATAAAGTCTTCTACAAGTCTGGATATTTCTGAACTTACATTGTACAGCAATGGCTGTAATGTTTCTTGTAAATATTGTAATGTAAGATTAACAAAAGGCGAGAGAGAATCGAGTCTGGCATATCTGCTATCTGACATTGATTTAAATACGTTTAATTTTAGAGCAAATATGTCTTTTTCCAATTTCATATAGTCTGTAAATCCAAAAGACACCTTATCCATTAATTGAAATGTGCAAGCATAGTTCCAATGGTTGTCGACTTCTTTAGAGTATCTGCTAAACAAGTCTGGTAATAAACTATATATTGATTGTTCAAGGTTATCAAACAATGATTTCTTATAAGCCACTTTCTCTTTAAGCCTTTTTATATCTTCAGTAAATCTTTTTATATCACTTTCAAGCGTTTTAATTTTTGCGCTTATTTCACTTTCCCTATAGGATTTAACTGAAGCAATTTGTATACTAGCAGTTTCTAATTGTTTGTTTATAGCTCTTTTTTTAGCACTACTTACATTATCCTTAACATACTCACATATATCATTCAACAAAGGAGAAAAACCGCTACGAGATTGATAATCTACATCTTCTCGCCAATTTTCGTGATCAATAAGACCATTGGCAAAGTTCTGATAAAGAGCAGATACTTGATAAATACGTGCTATTGGATATTCATCTCTACAACCTGTCTTATGCAAAATATCATCCAATTTCAATTTAACCAGATTTGTTAATTTTTCCCTATCACTTTTCTTTACCAGATCAATACGATTGATACAAAAGAACAAGTCACCTCTTTCCAGATTCAAGTAAGTGGATATAAAATCAACGTCTTTGATAGATAATCCTCTTTCATCACATACATATATCAAAGCAATGGCATCCTTCAAGGATGCTATCGTCTTTAGATTATCACTTTCATGTGAAGACAATCCTAATGTATCAATTATACATAAATTATTCTCTTTCAGAAAATCAGACTTAACATAAACTGTTGCATCTGTCACGTTTTTAAATCTTTGTATTTCACCAGTTCTCTCTCTTTCTCTGAAGTCATCTAAATTAAAAGCTGAAAAATCAAAGAATTCTTCGTAAGTCATTTCTATTTCGTCATTATTATTGTAATGTACAATAGCCTTAGGCTTACGACCATATTTTATTTTCGTAATTATGGCTGTACTTGGATTAGCTGAAACTGGAACTATCTTCTTTCCGAGAATAGCATTGACGAACGAACTCTTACCAACTGTAAAATCACCGATTAATCCAATTGTGAATTCCTTGCTATTTGCAGCTGTATAAACTTGATGAATTTCATCAATTATTGCTTTTATTTGAGTGCGAGAAGTTTCGCTTATTATGTTTGGAATATTTTGAGCAGTGTCTATAATTGCTGAATCATCATATTGAGGTACATGTACACTCCCTAATATTCTATTGATAATATAACTAATAATACCCATAATTTTAACATTGTTTCCAAGGATGGTATACCATCCTTGGAAAATATAAATTTACAATAGAATTTTTCGTGCTTTCTCACCATGTTTTTCCAATTGTTCATGGTAGAAATCCACAATTGAATCTTCGTATTGACTCGATTTGGAAATGAATCTTGATTGAAAGGCCGTCCATACTAACACAGCAAATCCAATAGAGAATACAGACTTTCCCAAAATTTCCCATTCCGTAATCTGGTTTAAAACTAAATAGGCAACAGGGACAGATAATACCGTTAAAAAGAAAGACCACAACCTGTTAGGTTTTGAAACTTCTTTCTCTTTAAGTTGTAAACTATTTATATAATCTCTAAATGCCAATGCTTTGTCTGGTTCAGAATCTGCAAGTTCCTTAAACCATATAGATGGTGCCAATTTACCATTAAACCATTCATTGCAAGCTTTTTTATAATCACGGCTTATTATAGTGTTGTCAAAAGACGGTTCTTTCATCTGTCTTCTGACAGACGAAAGAACTTCTTTTTCAATAGCTATCCATCGTTTATTAAAATGATCTATATTATTATTCATCTTAGAATTGTTTAAATTGATCTAAAGTCAGCTTCTTATCAAAAACCACAGAATATGATCTAGTCGCTTCTTGATATATCTCATCCAAGATTCGGTCAAAACGAACTTTTTCTTCCTCCAAATTAGTATTGTGTTCGAGATAGAACTCTTCTATGTTTTTCATCCTGTTTTGTTCATCATTCAATCTTTGAAGGTTAATTACACATTGCTTATCTTTTTCATTATTCATTTCCAGTGCGATTTTCTTGTTTAGAGAATCTTTCATCTCTTCTGTATTTTCTCTAATGGCTTTAACTATGCCGTTTTTAGAGCTCTCAAGAACTTTCTTGACTGTCTCACTTTTATTATTTCTACCCTGCAGATATTCTATTGCTATGGCTAATAACACGCCCAATCCTCCATCCACAAAAGACAATAAAACAATTTGCCAAACGGTATTAAAGATGGTTTTCTTTAAATAATCTATCCAAGGGGCTTTTCCTTCCATTCCACCTCTAAGAACTGCGCTAAAATCACCCAAATAAGCAGATATCATAATCTGCAGCCAATTTTTATTCTCGCTTGGATTATTATTATCCGGATTGATCTTCAACAATTCCTTTGTAAGATCTTTAAACAAATCATCTGTTCTATTCAAACTTACGTTGAGGTGTTCCTGACATTCCTCCACGACAGCATCAACCACTACGCCATTTTCAGTGATATAGGTATCCACTCTATTAACAAAGTACTCCGTAACAACATCAATGAATTTGGCAGTAAATCTTTTCATGCTTTCTTCCTTAGATGCTTTACTGGCAAGAGGATTAATCTGTTTTATACCTTGCCACATATAAGAAAAGGTACCAACATCGACTTTCTTTGCCAAGTCTTGCATGTCTTGTTCCCATGACCTGTCAATGTCGGTCACACATCCACTCAATAAGTCTGCAACTGCATTTTGTATTTTCAAAGAGCAATTATCAAATGTAGCCCGAGTAAGATCTATACTACTTTTTATATCAGAAATGATTTTTTCACATTCTTCTTTTTTTTGATTATCCATTTGGATCTCATTTTCATAGGCATAAAGATATTCTGAAATTTGTTTTTCAGCATTTCTATATGTGGATGCCATACGATGGAAACAATTCTGATATTGTGCCAGGCATCTTTCGTCTGTTGTCAGGAAGGTTTCCAGTTCCTGTTCGAATGGAGCAAACCAACTCTTTTCAAATTTACTTTTCCTT
>OJNH01003321.1_pt1 | contig 10402 bp, 9 predicted proteins | sample 1597361 | NCBI WGS metagenome assembly OJNH01 (sample SAMEA2452136, study PRJEB22498) | human gut metagenome | biome: human feces; feature: human gut; material: feces | place: Australia | collected 2012
CAATGAAAAATAAAATTTTTTCAAAGTTTAAGGCAGATTGTGTAGAAATGGAAGGTGCAGCAATAGCACAAGTTTGTTATTTAGATAAAATACCATTTATAGTAATAAGAAGCATTTCAGATTCACCAAATGGAAAAAATGAAATAGATTTTAATGAATTTATTGAATTAGCCTCTCAAAGGTGTGCAGAGATCATAAAAGAGTTTTTAAAATAAATTATAAAAAAGGAAAAAAATATGCAAAAAAGTTTTTTAAATAGGACACTAAAAGGTACAAAATTTTATATAGTATTAATATTAATATTTAGTGCAATATATTCAAGATTATTGGTATATATACCAATGTTTATACAATATGCACTTGATGGCGTAATAATGGGAAATGAAAACGTAATTCCAAATCTAATAAGAAACTTATTTTATTCAAATGGTAAGATATCAAAAATAATAGTTCTCGTTACAGTATTAGTAATGCTAAATATACTAGTCTTGATTGTAAATTATTTGAAGAGTAAGATTAATACAAAATTTAATTTGATAATAAATAGAAATGTTAAAGAATTAGTTTTAGAGCATATTCCAAAAATAAATTATATGCAATTCAGCAATATAGATAAATCAAATGTAATTCAAAGAGTTAATAATGATGCTACCACATATTCGGAATTTTTTAATTCTCAAATAAACTTATTTTTTGATACAATTTTTATTATTATATTTGCAGTAGCACAAACATTACAATTAAACAGTACAATTGGATTATTTATAGCTATAATATGTGGATTGATAGTAGCATTATCTATATGGTATTTTAGAGTATCAAAACCATTAGTAGAAGAAATTGTAGAAAATAATAGAGAAGTAATAAACAAAACCAGTATAGAAGTAGAAGAATCTAAAATGTTAAAAATATTTAACAGAAGAGATAAAGAAATTGAAAACTTCTCAAAAATGAATAGAGAGTATAAGAAAAAAGAAATAAAACTTGCAAAAATAAAAGTAATATATGGAATAGGCACACATACATTAAGAAATTTTAAAGAACCATTTATATTATTATGGGGTGGAATATTAGTTGTACAAGGTAAAATTACACTTGCAACTATATCAATTTTATTAACGTATGCAACAAAAATACTAGAATATGTATATCAATCAGTAGATAAGCTAAAAGCAATAAATGAATTTATTGTAGCATATAAAAAATTATCAAATTTAATGAGTTTAGAAGAAGACATAGAAAAAAATCCATATGTAGAACTAAATGGAGATATTGTTTTTGAAAATGTAAGTATCAAACTAAATAATAATACTATATTGGAAAATTTAAATTTTACTATTAATAAAAATGAAAATGTAGCAATTATAGGAGATAATGGTTCAGGGAAAACGGTTATTGCAAAAACTTTAATTGGTTTTTACGATTATACAGGAAATATATATATTGGACAATATAATATAAGAAATGTAAGTAAAAAAAGTTTGAGAGATTATATAGGAGTAGTTCTTCAAGACACATATTTATTTACAGACACAATAAAAGACAATATAAATATTACTAATCGTCTTATAAAAAATGAAGAAATAATAGAGGCTTGTAAATTAGCAGATATATATGAAGATATAAAAAAATTTGATAAAACAATAGATTATATGATAGGAAAAGGCGGAAATAACATTTCTGGTGGGCAAAAACAGAGAATTGCGATAGCAAGAACCTTAGTAAAGCAAAACGAAGTTATAGTTTTTGATGATTCATTATCAAAGCTTGATACGAGAACCAAATTAAATATATTGAATAATATTATAAAAATGAAAATAGGAACAATAATAATTTCACATGACTCAGAAATAGTAAAAAAATGTGATAAAGTATTATTTATAAATAATAAGACTATCGAAGTGGGAAAACATGAAGATTTGATAAACTCAAATAAATTATATAAAGAAATTATAGAAATTAGTAAAAATAAAATAATAGAAGATGAGGAAATTTAAGTAATGTTAAAAGAAATTATAAATAATTACAAAAAACAATCAATTAAAGAAGCACTTCGGTTGGTGTATAACAAGTATAATGGTAGTAGTTTTTATTGCATTTATGATTGTTATGGTAGAATATGCAATACCAAGTAAAGACGTTAAATTAATAATAGTATTAGGTATTAGCTATTTTTGCGTTAATATTTTACGTTCTATTGCTACATTTTTTGAAGATCTTAATGATGAAGGATTCCAAAAAGAATTAGAAGCAGATTATAGAGAAAAAATTTATATAAAATTGCAAAAAACAACACAAAGTGAAATAGACAAAATAAGAGTTGGAGAAATATTAGAAAATATAATAAATGATACAAAAGAATTTGCAAGATGGTATGGTACAGGAATTTGTAGATCTTATTTTGCAGGAATCATAAGATTAGTTGGAACATTACTTGTATTAATGTACTTAAACATACCAATAGTTACAATAACGTTTTTAATATATTTATTTGGTTTTTTTGTAACACATATAATTAACAAAAAATCAATTGCCTATACAAAATTAAAAAGAGAAGCAAATGCAAAAATATTAAACTGGTCAAATGAACAAGTACAAGGATATTCTACAATAAAATCATTAGAGATTGAACACGAAAGAATTTTGCAAGTAAAGGGGTTAATTTCACAATATGAAAAGTACGTAAATAAATTAGAAAAAAATATTAGAATATATACTTGTTTATATGATTTTATAGTTTCATTTATTGAAGTATTAAATATATTAATTGGCTCAATAGGAGTTGAACAGGGAGTCATAACATATGGAGCCATGATAATTCTTGCAAGATATATATCATCACCAGAAACATATGCAAAATGGGTAATAGATGGATTTCAAATTAGAAATATTGGAAAAATTTCATATGAAAAAATAAATAAGATTTTGCAAAAAGAAGAAGAAGAAATAGACATAGGTGAAGAATTAGAAAATGTAAGCAGTATACAATTTGAGAATATTAGTTTTTCATATGACAATGAAAAAAATGTTTTAAATGATATATCATTTAATGTAAATAAAGATGAAAGTATTGCTTTAATAGGAAGAACAGGTAGTGGAAAGACAAGTTTAGTAAATTTAATTTGTAGATTTTATGAGTTAAAAGATGGAACTATTAAAATAAATAGAAAAAACTATAAAGAATATAGTATAAAAAGTTTAAGAGGCAAAATTGGATACATTATGCAAAAGGTAGTAATATTTGATGGAACTATTTTAGAAAATATAAATTATGCTAATAAAGATATTTCAAAAGATAAAATAATTGAAATATGTAAGAAATTAAATTTACATGATAAAATAATATCATTAAAAGATGGATATGAAACAAAAATTTCTAGTGATACAGATATTTTTTCAGAAGGAGAAAAACAACTTTTAAATTTTACCAGAGTAATGGTAGAAAATCCAGAGATTATAATACTTGATGAAGCAACAGCATCACTTTCATATAAATCTGAAATGTTGGTAAGAAAAGCAATAGAAGAAATAACAAAAGGAAAAATAAGTTTTATTATAGCACATAGACTATCTACTATAAAAAATTGCAATAAAATTTTACTTATGAAAGATGGTAAAATAATAGAAGAAGGTACTCATAATGAACTTATGAATAGGCAAGGAGAATATTACGAATTAGTAAATAGTTAAAAAAAATTTGTGAATTTATTGAATTGGCATCTAAAAGCAAAGAGAAAACATTATTTATTTTGCTTTATTTGTAAAAATATGGAGATTATGCTAAAATAAAATCGTATTAATGAAGAAATGGAGAAAACAAGATGCATAAACTAATTTTAAAACAATTAAAAAAATATAAAATAGAATATATGATAGTTTTTATATTTTATATAATTAATGTAATATTTGCTTTATTAGAGCCTGTAATATTTGGAAGAATATTAGATTCAATAATAAATAATGTTGGAAGAATAGATTTTGAAACAAAGAAAAATATAGTGTTTTTGATAAGTATATTATTAGTACAATATGTTACAAATTATATATATAGAAGAGTTCTATTTCCAACTAGTAGAAAAGTAAAACAAGGAATTTTAAATAATATATTAGAAAAACTAGAAAAAGCAAAAATAGAATTTTTCGATAAAACTGATAAAGGAAAGTTTGTATCATATATAATAAATGATATTACATATATTTGGTCAATAATGAGCCATGGAACGATTGAGTTAATAAGATTAATATCGTTTACAGTTTTTGGCTTTATTTTTGCAGTAAAATATGTTAATTTACCGCTTGCAATTGCTGTATTTATAACGTTTCCAATGTTTATATATTTTATATTTAAACAAAATGCCAAAGCACAAAAATTGTTATATGAAAAAAAGGAAGAAGAAGCTAAGCTTTCAAAACATATAAATGATAGTTTTTGTGGATTTAGTGTAATAAAATCATATGTTACAGAGGAAGAAACATTAAAACAATTTAATGAAATAAATAATGATTTAAAAAATAAAAATATTGAGTACAATAAAATAACTTCAAGTATTAATTCAATAGTAACTTTTTTTCAAGGACTTGGATTTTCAATTTCTTGTATATTTGGATTATATTTAGTTGTAAATGGAAGTATTACAATAGGTTCATTTATTGCTTTTAATTCAATAATTCAAAAAGTAATGAAAGACTATTTATATGCAGGATTTTTGGTAGAAAAAGCCAATATGATAAAAATAATATATAAAAGAATAGAATTTTTGTACGATATAGAAACAAATACAGATGGTAATATTAAAATGCCAGAAAATGCTAATATACAAATAAATAATTTAAATTTTAAATATAAAGGTGAAAAAGAAAATATATTAGAAAATATAAATTTAAGTATACCAGCAGGTAGTTTCATAGGAATATTAGGAAAAACTGGATCAGGAAAGACAACACTTGCTAATATACTTGCAAAATTTTATGAAATACCTACTGGAAAAATATTTTTTAATGATATAGATATAAATGATATTGAAAGAAAGTCATTTTATGAAAAATTTGCCTATGTTATGCAAGATGATTATATATATGATAATACAATAAAACATAATATAGAATTGTACAAAAATTATGAAAAGAACGAGGTAAAAGAGGCAACAAAAAAAGCAGAGTTATTTGATACAATTGAAAAATTAGATAAAAAATATGATACTTTAATAGGCGATAATGGTATTAAATTATCGGGAGGACAAAAGCAAAGATTAATTTTATCTAGAAATTTAATAACAAATCCAAACATATTAATAATAGATAATGGATTTACTGGTTTAGATATAGATACACGTAAAAAAGTAATAGATAATTTGAACAATAGAAATAATAAAGCAACTTTAGTTATAATATCAAGTATGATGGAAGATATAAAGAATGCAGATAAAATATATAAATTAGAAAATAAAACACTAGTTGAAATCAATATGGAAGAGGAGGTATATGATGCTTAATATTAAAAGCCTTATAAGTAAGTATAAATATAAATTTTTATTTGTCATCATATTAATGATAATAACATCATTAATTAATACTTTACTACCATATATAATAAAACAGGCAATTTCTTTTGCGGAAAATGCAACATCATTTAATGATATATCAAGCAAAATAATATGTATAGTTGTTGTATATATGTTCCTTTCAATAATATGTGCTTTTTTAGAATATGTAAAATATGTATCTTTAACAAAAAATACAGAAGGTTTAACATTTGAAATTAGAGAAGAAGCTTATAAAAAGGTAATTAGTTTTAATATGGATACTTTTTCGAATATGCATATATCTACATTGATAACAAGAATGACAGCAGATATAAACAATATAGGAGATTTTATAGGTAGAATATTGCCAATGTTTATAAGTGCTGGAATATTTTTAATAGTGGTTCTTGGAGTAATGTGTTTTATAAATATTTATTTTGCATTGGTAATGGTTATATGTAGTCTAATATTGGTTATGGTATTGCTTAAATTAGGTAAAAAAATGGAATATTATAACAGAAAAAGTATAGAAAATACTGAAAAACTTAATAATTATTTTGGGGAAGCATTTTCAGGAATAAATACAATAAATCTTTTTAATATTCAAAAAGAAAGAAAAGAAGAATTAGATAGGTATAATAAAGAGGAAACAGATATATCAAGAAACTATTTTACAATTCAAAGTGCTTTAAAACCAGTAGAATCAATGACTAAATATCTAATTATTTCTATTATTATATATCTATGTATACAAGGGAAAGTAGCAGGAATTGATGTTGGAATTATTTATGTTGTTGTAAGCTATATAGATAAATTTTTTGAGCCATTAGCTCATATTTTATATCACTATGAAAATTTACAACAAGGAAGAGTTTCGATAAAAAGAATAGATGATTTATTACAAAAAAAAGAGAATATAGAAAATATCTACGAAGGGGAAAATACAGAAAAGCTAGAGGGAAATATAAGATTTAAAAGCGTTAATTTTTCATATGTAGAAGGTAGACAAATTTTAAATGATGTAACATTTTCGATTAATAAAGGTGAGAAAGTTGCATTGATTGGAGAAACAGGAGCAGGAAAAACAACAATTATAAATTTAATTTTAGGATTTTATAAAATAAATTCTGGAAATATATTATTTGATGGAAAAAATATGGATGATATATCATTAGAAAGTATAAGAAAAAATGTATCATTTATACAACAAAATCCATACATATTTGATGATACAATAAAAAGAAATATTATAATAAATAACAATAATATTTCAGATGAAAATATAATAAATATATTAAAACAAGTTGGACTATATGATAGAGTAAAAAGTTTTGAAAATGGTATATATGAAAAAATAAATGATAATTCTTTTTCAAAAGGAGAGAAACAATTATTAGCTTTTGCACGTGCAATTGCAAAAGAGACCAGTATATATGTTTTTGATGAACCAACATCAAATGTTGATGTTGAAAGTGAAATTCAATTAAAGAAAGTTATAGATAATTTATCTAAAGATTCAACAGTAATTATTATTGCACATAGACCTGCTACAATTGAAAATGTTGATAAAATTTTAAAAGTTGAAGATGGAAAAGTAGTTCAAGTAAAATAAAAGAGCAGATAATTAATAAAGTATAATGAATACATTAAAGTAACAGTTATAGAAAAATCAAATACAAATAATATAGGTATGTTCTAATACAACCCTCATGCGAATACAATTAAACAAAAGTATTCGTATGGGGGTTTGACTATATGAAAGGTATATCAATAGACGAACGTGCAATAGAACTTGCACATTATATAATAGATTCAAAAGATACAGTAAGAGGAGCTGCAAAAAAATTTGGAATTAGTAAAAGCACAGTACATAAAGACGTATCTGAAAGGCTAAAAAAAATAAATCCGAGTTTAGCAACTCAGGTAAGAATAATTCTTGATGAAAATAAAGCAGAAAGACATATAAGAGGAGGAATGGCAACAAAATTAAAATACAGTCATTTAAAAGAATAATAAAAATAGCACATTAGTATGTGCTATTTAAACATTTATATAAACAATGTTATAATAAAACTTCAGCCTTTTTTCTTTTAGTTTCAACTTGTGGAGGAATTAAAGGACTATAAGATTCCCCATCATAAACATCAACCTCAACAGTTCTAGTTAAAACATCAGTATAGCTGTAAGTTACATTTCTATTATTTTCTTCATATCTAACAACAAATATGTTAGGATATGCTTTTTCTATTGTTGCTTCTTTTTCAAAAGTTCTACTTCTACCAAGAGAACCTTTTACTATTATCTTTTGACCCACTTTTTCTAAGATGTCAGTTTTTAGATTTGAAATATCATTTTTACAAATCATGCTATCACCTACTCCTTTAAGATAGCTCGATTATAGCATTTTTTGAAAAAATTGTCAAAAAACCTTTGTTTGTACAAAATACTTATTTACAGCCATTTATAGCATTATACATATGATAAAAAAACAAATATTACATTTACATTACATTTATGTTACACGATTATCATTTTACCGTTAGCACCAATTCCACCAATTCCTTTTTTACCATCTCTAATTTCCTTAGTTACTTCATCAACAGTTATAAATTTATATTTTTCAGTGGTAGCAACCTTTTCAGCAATTATTAAAGGATCCAAAAAATCAATCAATATTCTTGAAGGAGAAGAAGCAAAATTAGCACCAGCTAGCATCAAAGCTTCAAAATAACTTTGACATGCACCAGCAAAAATAACTGTTTCACAATTATTTTCTTTATCATATCTTCTAGCTTCCTTAACCGTATTTATAAAGTGTCTAGAATTACGATAATTATAAATATCATTAAAGTTTGAACCTCTTTTTATCATACCATCATGCCCAGTAATTATTAATATATCAGGTCTATATAATTTTAATAATTTATAAACAACTTTTGGCTGTTTATATTCAGGAATATTTTTTACAATCGCATTTAACCCCATCTTCTGATAATAATTATAAGATTTTTGAGAATATCTTTTATCACCATCTAAATGTAATATTTTGCCAGTTATTATCTTTCTACGCAAAAGGGTTCTTTCATTTTCTATAAAACGAGATTCATAATTACTATATCTCTTGTTCATTCTGGAATTAAGTCTATTTTCTTCATCTTTAAAAATATTTTTTATAGTATTAGAATCTAATAATTCCAAATCTGTTAATAAACTATCAGCTTCAATTCGTTCAAAAAGACCACATATTATTGCAATATCTTCTTTTGAAGTTTTAACAATTCTTTTAACATAGAAAATAATGTCTTTTCCATATGATTTTCGTACTACAATATCTCCTTTTTTTATTTTTTTCACATTAATCACCTCATATTTTTGGGCTATTATATTTTATGTCTAAAAATGTATAAATGTGCCGAAAAATGATAATAAATAGACTAAGAATTAAATGTATAAATTTTGAAAAAATGGTAATAATAAAAGAAACGGGGGAGAGTATATGAAAAAAACGTGGATTATTAGTTTGATAATAATAGTTATAATGATTGGAATAGTAACAGGAATAATTCTATATAATACAAAACAAAAAGATAAAAACGATAATAATATGATAGAAAATGAAATAAATAAAATATCAGAAAAAGTAACAGATGATTGCATAAATGAATATAGAGATGAAATAGAGACAAATTCAAATGAAGAAAAAATATCGCCAAATTGTTTATTAATTTTAAAAAGATATTATGATGAATGTCAACATACAATAAATGAATATGTTGATATACCACAAGATTTAGTAAATGGAACAGAATACGATTTAAAAAAGGAATATCCATATTGGGAAATTGAAAAATTTTCTAGCACACAAATAGTTTTATATAAAGAATTTAATAGTAATTGTGGTCAACATTTTATTTTAAAAGAAGATAATGGAAAAATAACAGTATATAAAATAAATGAAAATAGTGAAGAAGAAGTATATGAGAAAACTGAAATATCATTGGAATATCTATCTGAGACTGATAAGATTAAGATTAAAGATGGAATTAAAGTAAATGGTATAGAAGAGCTTAATCAATTATTAGAAGATTTTGAATAAAAGTTTTTAAGAAAATGATAGAGACTGATTTATAAAAAATCAGCCTCTATTAAAATTTATTATTTTTTAAAATTCCACTTGTCTTTTACAACAACATTTTTAGTTTCTTTATTTAAATCACTTTTATCAATAAAACCACCTTGATATAAGCACTTTACATACATAACAAGAGAAAATATAGTGCAAATTAAAGCACAGCAATAAATTGCTAAATCTAAATGTAACCAAATACCAGTAAGGTCAAGTTGCTTTATAAATAATGAAACAACAATAGCTAAATAAAATAAGACAGTAGCTAATTTACCATACCATTTACTATAAACAACAACATTTTTTCCATAAAGGAAAGAAGCTCCAACAACCATTATTAATTCCTTTAAAACAACAATAGCTAAAATCCAAACTGGAATGATTTTTACACTTACTAATGCAGCAAGTACAGATATTTGTGTTAATTTATCAGCCAAAGGATCCATTAATTTTCCAAAATTAGAAACAAAATTAAATTTTCTAGCAATAAAACCATCCAAAACATCTGTTAATCCAGAGATTGTGAAAACTATAATTCCTAAAATATAATTTCCTTGAAATATGAAGTTTAAAATAATTGGTATAAATATAAATCTCATTATTGTTAATATATTTGGTATATGTTTAAACATCGTTTTTTTCTCCCCTTTGCGATACTTTTTATTTTGCAATAACTTATAAAAATAAATATAAAAATTTATTACAAAACATCAAAAGTAAGCACATCATTTTTTAAATCAACTTTAATAGTTTG
>OJNH01003331.1_pt1 | contig 10388 bp, 9 predicted proteins | sample 1597361 | NCBI WGS metagenome assembly OJNH01 (sample SAMEA2452136, study PRJEB22498) | human gut metagenome | biome: human feces; feature: human gut; material: feces | place: Australia | collected 2012
GGCAGAGCGTGCCGATCAAATCCTCCTCGTGCCAGCGCGTGAAGACGATCAACTCGCCGGAGAAGTTGTGCATACGGGTCTTCACGACCGAGGTGTACCACTCCCAACAGTTCTCCCGCACGACGGGCGAATTAGCCTCCATCGCATCTTTGTACATATAGTAATCAATTTTGTCGCAGATTAACAAAAAAACGTTAAATTTGCGCTAAAGATTGATTGACAGCGTTATGGAAAAATCGAAAAGAGTAGTCGGTTACGCCCGTGTTTCGACGGAGGCACAAGACATTACCCGTCAAATTGAACTTATTACGGCCTATTGTAGCGACCGAAATTATCATCTAATCAAAATCATTCAAGAGAAAATTTCGGGAGCCAGAAAGGACAGGAAAAGTCTAAATGAACTTTTAGATGTGGACGATGCGGTCGCCGATATGATTATCGTGTCGGAACTCTCCCGTTTATCGCGTGAAGATGATATTTTATCCGTTCTTTCAACGATAAACGAACTTTTGAAACAAGGTGTCGATATTCTGTTTTTGGATAAGCAAGACCGCATTTATAAGGCTGGAACTATTTTATCCCTTTACGACATCATTACGCTGTCAGTAGAAGCCAAAGCAAGTGCCGACGAACGCTACAAGATTGCAGGTCGGATGCAGACGGGTTTACGCTCCAAACTGGCCGAGTTTAGCAATATGTTTGCAGGCGGTACGGTTCCTTTCGGCTACAAAGTCATTCACAATCCCGATTACAAACTGAACCAAACGCCTAAAAACCTGCTTGTCGTCGATGCCAAAGAAGCCGAAGCGGTAAAATACCTTTTTCAGCAGCTAATCGACGGCAATACGATACGGCAGACTGTAAGGGTTTACAATAAATTATACCCTTACAAACTCTCTTATTCGGGCATCTGCCGCATTATCCGCAATCCCAAATACAAAGGGGAGATATACCGACGGGGAAAATTGTACGGCCAAATTCCCGAACTGCAAATCATCACGCCCGAAGATTTCGACAAGGCCAACAAACAGATGCGTGAAAACAGCCTGTTTCAAAGCAATGCTCCGAAATACTATAATCCGCTGAAAGGTTTGCTGTTTTGCCCGTGTGGATGCGGTCTTTACATGAAACCCAACCACAACAGCTATCTAATCTATCGTTGTTCAAGTGCTTATAACGACAAACAGAAATGCGAAAATTACGGCGTCAAATGCGCTTATATCCTATCGTCCGTTTGGACTTGTGTAAAGGAAACCTTGCACACCGAGGAATACAAGCGCTTCAATACCCAGCGGGCAAATGAATTGCAGGGGATAAACAAGCAGATTCGGGAAACAATCACCCGAAAAGTCAATAGCGTCGATGAACTGAAAACGCAATCGGCATCGTTGATTGCCAAAATCAAGAAACTGAATAATGATGACCTTATCAATGAATTGGAAACCGATTATAACGTGCTTTGCAAACAAATCAAGCAAACCGAGCAGGAAATTTCCGAACTGAACGGACAGATAGCCGAAAACGATGCCGAAATAAAACGGAATGTGGAGCAGAAAGATTTTAGCAAAATGGAGCAGTCGGCCTTATACAAGGAAAAATTGCAAAAAGCCGTCTATCATTCCCTCTCTGCCATGCGTGGCATTTTGGAAATAATCTTTAAGAACGGCATGACACGTTACGTGCTGATTAAAAAGCACCGAAACGGCGGAACCTACCTTTTGCCCGATACGTTCAAAGGCGACATGGAACGGAAACAAATTATCGTTCCGTCCTTACGAACCGACAAGGATAATCCCTATTCAGCCCAGCCAATGAATTTGCGCTACACGTTCGACGAATTTTTCAAGGCCATGCCCGTCGAAGAATACGAGATCCCGATAACGGAATGAAAAAAGAGGGCGATTGCTGTAATGGCAATCGTCCCCTTTTCGGTTCGGTTAAACGACCGAACAATTAAAGATGTTCCCGTAACAGATCAAGGATTATCTGTTCTTGTGTCTGCGTAGAGGTTTTGCGGGCATTTTGGATTTTATCCGCCTGCCATTGGGTAAGATTCTTTAATTTTTCTTCCATTTCAGAAGTGTAGGCGGATGCGTCATCGGCAGCATTATAACCGTCTTGGATGAATGTAATCAAATACTTTTTGGCGAGGAATTTAGCCGTGAATTTTTCACTTGCCGCTTCAAACCATTTGCGGCTCTTGGCACACCACCCGTCAGCCTCTTGCAGACATTGGGGCATTTCACGGGTTTTAAGACTTGCCACCAAATCTTTGGCTTTGAGTTTGTTGTTGCCACACGCCCAAAACGAGATTGTCGAAAGCGGGAAATTGCGTCGTTGCAATTCCATAGCAAAATCAAAGGCCGCATTTGTTTCCTTAATGGCCATTGCGGGGGCTGCCATGTAGTCGGAACCTTTCCACGTTTTCGTGCAAATGTTCATTTCGGCAATGAGCAATGCAATGGCAACCCCTTTATTCAGCGGCTCAATGACCACCAAATCTTCAAGCGGCAAGCCTAATTCAAGGTAGGCTTTCAGACGGTGCTGACCGTCCAAAACAGCGTAATAATCCTTTGCATGTTCATCGGCAATATCGTTGCCGTCCAAATCGGTCAGGTGACCGCCCGATGCTATGATGGCTTTACCGTTCACCGCCGTAATGGGACACAACATCCCATATTCGGCAAGAGAATCCTTTTTTGCCTTAATCGCTTTTTCATCGGTAGGACGATTGCCTTTGATAAAAGCAAATTGAGAAGATTTGAAAATTTCAAAAACATTTAAGTTTTTCATAATATTTCTTACTCCTTGTTAGGGAGAGGCTTAAATTATGCTGCATCCCTTGCCCAAGTGTTTGCAGGTCGTCGGGGTTATCCCTTTCGACACTGCAAAAGTACTATTGCCAGCGACCCTTTGCAGGGAGTAAAAAACAGCCCATTTCCTACTCCCTAAAATCCATAGATAGCGGATTCAGTATGCGGCAGCTTGTTTGCATAGGTTTTCAGCACTCCTTTCAGCGATTCATCGCTATCCTTAAAGTTTACATTTCGTGTCAGCCGCATAAAATAGAACAGACGGGAAATAAGCAACATTTTATTATAAGATACCTCTTTATCGCATCTGTGTTCATTCGCCGCACCTCGATTCGGCAATTTCAAAGCATCGAACAGATGTTTGAACTTATCCGCTGCAAAGCACATATAATAGGATGAATTTGTGAATGTCGTTGTGTAGGTAGAATGATCTATTATGCGGTAAAACTCCTTGTCTTTCCACTCTTTGAGTTTTTGCCTTAATCCATACATAACTGCTGCTTTTACATTTGGGTCTGCTTCGCGGCTCTTTTTACCCTTTACTCGGAATGTAATCTCAAAATCTTTTGAATCTCCGATATAGTCTAATATTTTGGTTAATGATTTTGGCGGGAGTTTAACCCAAAAACATTTGGTAAACTTTTCAATCGACCAATCATAAACAAACAGCACAGCCCACCAAAATTTATTTACGTCCAATCCAAAGCCTTTAATTGTCGCTATAATATCCGTTTCCTGCAAAAACATTTCTTTTGTAAACGGGGCTTTTATCTTCTCCTGACAGACCCTATCCCAAAATCTGCGTGGGAAAGTGTCTATGACTTCATCACCCATATAATTCCAAGAATCGGTAATCGCATATACATATTCCAACTCTTTTTCTTCTTGTTCGTCGGCTTCATAAAAGACAAATCCTAAATCGTCGGTTCTAATACTCATAATCCAAATTATTTTATTTCCAAATTTAGCGAATTTCGCTGAAAAGCCCTCATTTCGGCTCCCGATAAAGAATTCCCCGATTCATTTGTTTGCTGAAAATAACCTCTGTACCTTTACAGAAGCCAGCAAGAGGGATAAGGGCGATGCCTAAATCTGTCCCCTGCTTCGTGCTCAAAAGTGGCACTTATACCACTACCTACCCAACCAACACCTAATTTAGGCTCTCGGCTCTGAAGAGCCTCAAACCCGATTTTCAGACTATGCTGTACTATGTAACGCAACACAAATGATTCGACAACCGAAAAGCCGCCAAAGCCGCGTTAGGCTCCGCCTGCTTTCGGAAATTATTAAAAACAAAAGAGATACTATTTACTAATTACGTCGCTAACGATGAATTATACAACGATTCCAAAATCAATTTGCCAGCTTCAGACGGGCAACGGCAAACCGACTGACATTTACGTTTGAGCAACGATTAAATGCAAATCGGACTACAAGACACAAACAAGCCATATAACGGAAGATAGGCTGTCCCAAATAACAGGAGTAAATATCCGTACCGTCAAACGGTCTGTCCAACGATTGGAGGAGTGCGGAGCAATGCAGGTTACAACCCGCATAATCGACGGATGCAAACGCCGTAATTCCTATTATATAGCCAATCCCCAAACGGATTTCTTTTTCGTGGATAACCGATTCTTTGCAAAGAACCATCCGCCGAAAATCGCGGGCTTTCTACTCATATTAAAGGCTATATGTCTTAATAATACGAATACTATCCTTTGAAATATCGGACAGATTGCCGATGCTGTCGGAATGAACCGCAACACGGTTTCCACTCTTATTAAAGAGAGTAACGGATTAGGACTGATTAAGGCCCTACCGAACGGCTACGAAATAACGGATGATTGCTTTGTAAATCCGCCGCAGAAAGATACGGCACACGCCGTCTATAATGAAATATGTCAATTCTGCCTAACAAAGGGAACAAATCCGCCGCAATGAAATGAACGGGCAATGAATCGGATTCTTACTAAATACAACATTCCGAATCTGTCGGCTGATAATTCGCTGTCGGTTACTTATGCCCTAAATGAACGGTGCAAGATGATTCCCGAATCCGTGTCGCTGGCTTATTTCGTTAAGGTGCTATGCACCCAAGACCCGATAAAGGCCAATAAGCTACATTTACAATCTTTTCTACTCACATAATATACTTTCGTTCAGACGCTCCGATTTTTATAGTCGGGGCGTTTTGCTTTGATAGGCCGACCATGAAGATACTATCACTTTTTCACCCCTCCCCCTTTTCAGATGGAAAATCGAATTTTTATCCATTACATATAATAGGATTCCACATAAAACAGACCGCCCCCTATTCATGCCCGAAACCATCTAACAGCATAAGATTATTGATATTACATGAAGTTGGATTACTACTAATAACCGAAGAATAAAACTTAATCGCTATGTACGAAACACAAGAGAGAGCCAAACGGATTACGGACATCCATGTTTTATGGGGACAAAGCACGGTTATCGAGGAGCTGATCCAAGCGGGGAAAATCGACGAGGAATATATCTATCCCTTTAACGGGGACGAGGTGCTGGAATGGTGGCTTGTTACTCCGTGGCTGGCCGAACGACTGAAAGAGCAGGGCGAAATCATCATTGACAAATTAGGGTGTCGTTGGTGGGGACGGCTGACGAGCGGGCAGGCGATTTACATGGACGGCGTAATACAAGAAATTTGCGGGAACGATTAACCCAACTTACAACTAACAAAGTTTCGATTCCATACTCCCTGCTATTGGATAGAAACTTTGTTTTCAAGAACTTTGCACAATTAAATACGGCAACAGCACCCGAAAGGGCAAGATGTTTTGCAATTTCCGCCGAATATGCTACTTTTGCAGTAACATATTGAATACACGGAAAGTGTAGCTTGTTCTCGTTAAGCGAATCTGACAGTTCAAAAGACAAGAGAATAGGCGAACATCTACCGCGTCATATCCTTACGGATAGGCGTGGGGCTGTTGCTTATTATATTGTCAAGGTTTTGTCAGAACCCGCTTAACTATAATAGGCTTTCAGTCCTGCGCTTTCTTTTGCACATAAGCCACTATCGAGGGACGGATAGTAAGATTTGAAACACTTGTTCAACTTAAATAAATCTTACTATGAAAAAACTATTGGCCTTTGCCGCATTATTTGCGGTGGTTGCGCTCACATCGTGTAAATACGATGATGATGACCTTTGGAACAGCGTTCACGGATTGGAAAACCGTGTCGCAAAATTAGAGGAACTCTGCAAGCAGATGAACACAAATATTTCATCGTTGCAGACTATCGTAACAGCATTACAAAACAACGTCTATGTTACGGGGACTACACCTCTTATGAAAGACGGCAAAGAAATCGGCTATACAATTACTTTCAGCAAAGGTAACCCTATTACCATCTACCACGGTAAAGACGGACAAGACGGTGAAGATGGGATAACACCCACTATCAGCGTAAAGAAAGATACTGATGGTGTCTATTATTGGACGTTGAACGGTGAATTTATCATGGTCGATGGTGGAAAAATCCAAGCCGAGGGTAAAGACGGCACAAATGGAACCAACGGCACGACCCCGCAATTCAAAATCGAAAACGATTATTGGTTTGTTTCCTATGATAACGGAGCAAATTGGACGCAGTTAGGTAAAGCAACAGGTGAAGATGGCATTGGTGGCGATTCCATGTTTTCGGGCGTGGATTATAAAACCAGCACCGACTATGTAATCTTTACATTGGCTGACGGTACGCAAATCAAACTGCCTACATGGTCTGCTTTTGAAGCCTTACAGCGTCTTTGCAACGAAACGAATACCAACCTTTCGGCATTACAAACGATTGTGACAGCACTCCAAAACAACGATTATATCACGAGTGTAGACCCGCTGACCGAGAACGGCAAGGTAGTAGGTTATACGATTAAGTTTGCCAAGAGCAACCCGATTGTGATTTACAACGGCAAGGACGGTGCGGATGGTGTCGATGGAAACACGCCCGTTATCGGTGTGAAGAAAGACGGGGATGGCATCTATTATTGGACGCTGGACGGTGAATTTATCATTGTGGACGGACAGAAAATCAAGGCACAGGGGACAGACGGCAGTGATGGTGCAGATGGTGTTACGCCGAAACTCGAAATTCGAGAGGGCTATTGGTGGATTTCCTATGACAACGGAACGAATTGGACGCAATTAGGCAAAGCTACGGGAGAGGACGGCAAGGATGCAGATAGCATCAAAATCACGCAGGATGAGAACAATGTTTACTTTGAATTGGCAGATGGTACGGTAATCACGATTTCCAAAACGGGACAATCGGTAGACCCGAATATTATTCAGTTCGCAGATGAAAATGTAAAGAAACTATGTGTGGGAATGTGGGACACTAATGGAGATCTTGAATTATCCTATGACGAAGCCGCAACGGTTACATCACTTGGCACAACATTCACAGGAAACTCGGAAATTCAGATTTTTAATGAATTGAAACACTTTACAGGTTTGACAGTTCTTGATGATGCATTCAGCGGTTGTTCCAATCTATGGAAAGTGACGATTCCTGTAAATGTAGAGTCGATGACCTTTAATAATTTCTCGCAGTGTGTTTCATTGAAAACAATAACTTTTGAGAAAGGTTCAAAATTAAAAGCTTTCACAGGGGGACATGATAATAATTATAAGATTTTGGGTGCCTTTTTAGACTGCAAATCCTTAACTACTATTGAGATTCCTGCAAGCGTAGAAAGCCTTGGAACAGCTTTCAAGGGTTCATCATTGAGAACAATTACGTTTGAGAAAGGTTCAAAATTGAAATCTATCACAGGAGGTTATCAGAACAAAGATAATTATTCGGGTGCCCTTTCAGACTGCAAAGCCTTAACCTTCATCGAGATTCCCGCAAGTGTGGAAACGATTGAAATTGCCGCATTCAAAGGTTGTTCATCATTAGAAATGATTACGTTTGAGAAAGGTTCAAAATTGGAATCTATCTCAGGAGTTCGTGATTTGGGAGCCTTTGATGGGGCAATAAATCTTACGACCGTTGATATGTCTGAATGTACACAAGTCAAAAGAATAGATGAATACACTTTTTATGGCAATTCCACGCTTCTTTGTTGGTTAGATTACGATAAAATATCAGACAATTAATTGTTAAATAATAATACAACAGATTATGAGGAAACTTATTGTATCGTTCGCATTTATGGTAATTGCTTTGACATCATATGCTCAAAGTAGTTCGGAGCATCTTACTTTTAAAGGTATTCCCATTGAGGGAAGTATGAGTGAATTTTGTCAAAAGTTAAAAGCAAAAGGATTTACATCTATTGGCAGTGAAAACAATCTTGCATTGTTTATAGGTGATTTTACCGGTCGTAATGCGACTATAGGCGTAACCGCTACAGACGATGGAAAGAATGTCTTTGCGGTAGTTGTTTTCTTTGACCCCAGTGGTGAGTGGAATACCCTTGTTAATACCTACGACTATTATAAGGATCTATACACTCATAAATATGGTAGCCCTACAATCTCAAAAGAAAAGAACCCTGCCCGCTCTGACTCCAATGCCGCTTTAATGGCAGAAGTTCATCAAGGAACAGTTGTGTGGGGCTGTGTATGGGACATAACAGGTGGAGATATAGAATTGTCAATAAAAAAGACTTCTGGCTTTTATGAGGGAATGGTAGTAATTCGTTATCGTGATTCTCAAAATGTAGAAACCAAAATCCAAAAAGATTTAGAGGATATTTAACATTCAATAAAAGGCTCAATTTTATAGCTGAGAAATAAAATCCGTTAATTGTCAAATAATAAATAACAGATTATGAAAAAGCTTTTTGTGTTACTTGCTTTTATGGTTATCGCTGCCACATCGTATGCTCAAGTGTATAAGATGTATAAGACTCAGAACTACCATAATCAACTTCGTTTAAATACGATGACAGGTGAAGTTCAACAAATTCAAGATGATGGTCAGTCTTGGGAAGTTTGTAGTGCAAGAGAAGTTTTAGGAGATAGAGAAGGACGATTTCACCTTTATGAAACTCAGAATATGTGGACTTTCATAATGCTTGATACATATACAGGTAAGAATTGGCAAGTTCAATTTAGTGTCAAGGGTGAAGACTATATGTTTGCTGCACCTATCAATATGTTTTCTCTTGCATATCCTGAAAAATATTCAGATTGGACTAATAGATTTCAGATGTTTGCTACTCAAAATATGTGGACATTTATATTGTTGGACTCATATAATGGGCGACTATGGCAAGTCCAATATAGCACACAAGATTTAGATAATTTATTTTGTATTCCTATCAATGAATATGAATTAGTCGCAAATAACGAAAGGTGCATATTCTCAATTCAGCCATTAACAAGTATGTATCAGTATTATCTTGTAAATGATGACACTGGTGATATGTGGAAATTTCAATGGAGTACCAAAGGGGATGATTATAGGTGGATTGAACGTTTTATGTAAATAGTGATGTTAGCCCTATATATTAAATTTTGATTAAGCATCAATTTCTTAATCGTAATAAAAAAATGCTGCGAAATTCGCAGCATTTTTTATCTGTATAGCGGTTCTTTTACTCGCTCAACGGAGTAACGCTTACATACGATTTGCCTTCGCGTTTTTTGCAGAAGGAAACCGTGCCGTCAACCAGTGCGAAGAGCGTGTGATCCTTGCCGATACCTACGTTCTCGCCCGGATTGTGGACAGTACCTCTCTGGCGAACGATGATGTTGCCAGCTTTAGCGAACTGACCACCGAAAAGTTTGATGCCGAGTCGCTTGCTTTCCGACTCGCGGCCGTTCTTTGAACTACCTACACCTTTTTTGTGTGCCATGTTTCTCTAAATTTAAGGTTATGCGACAATTTCTTCCACGAGAATCTGGCTCAGGAACTGACGGTGTCCGTTCTGCTTCTGATAGCCTGTTCTGCGTTTCTTCTTGAACACGAGGACTTTATCGTCCTTCAGGTGCTTAAGAATCTTACATTTCACCGAGGCGCCTTCTACTACAGGTGCACCTACCTTGACCTGACCGTCGTTGTCTGCGAGCAGGACCTTGTCGAAACTCACCGACGAATTTTCTTCGCCGGGAAGACGGTGGACATAGAGTTTCCGACCTTTTTCAGCTTTGAATTGCTGACCTGCAATCTCTACTATAACGTACATTGATTAAATTGTATGTGTTTATACATAAATTTCAACGTGCAAATATAAGGATAATTATTGAATAAACAAGGGCAGGCAATTTTTTCTTGCAGACATTTGTTTTGGCACGTTTTTCGGTGTATCTTTGATCGTGTAAACAGTATGTATATCAAATGTATCGTATCTTAATCGTGTCGGAGGACTTCGTCTTGCGCAAGGCCGTGGCTTTTTCCTTGAATGACCTGGATGCGTGTGTGGAGTGCGCGGATACGGTCAGTGCGATGCTTGTGCTTCACCGGGAGTCGCCTTTCGACCTGGTGATCGTTATGGGTACTGCTGCCGAAATGTGCCGGCAGGAAGTGATGGACACGCTGCGGGCGGATAAAACCCGGCGTACGCGGGTCTTCGTGATT
>OJNH01003335.1_pt1 | contig 10380 bp, 10 predicted proteins | sample 1597361 | NCBI WGS metagenome assembly OJNH01 (sample SAMEA2452136, study PRJEB22498) | human gut metagenome | biome: human feces; feature: human gut; material: feces | place: Australia | collected 2012
GTAAATGAGTAGTAAAATCAATCTGCAAACCTGCGAATATGCCTGTAAATCAAGCATTTTTCAAGATAATCAACTAATTTATACTAAAAAAGCATATCATTTTCAAAAATGATATGCTGAAATTTTTAATAATTTTCTGCGTGAATTTCAAAATATGCTTGCGGGTGATTGCACACAGGACAAACCTGCGGAGCTTTTACGCCTACAACAATATGACCGCAGTTACGGCACTCCCAAACCTTGACTTCACTCTTTTCAAAAACCTCTTTTGTTTCAACGTTGTGAAGCAATGCACGGTAACGTTCTTCGTGAGTTTTTTCTATTTCGGCTACCATACGGAACTTTTCAGCCAATTCGGTAAAGCCTTCTTCTTCGGCAGTTTTTGCGAAATCGGCATACATATCTGTCCATTCAAAATTTTCGCCCTCTGCCGCCGAAACAAGATTTTCTGCCGTTGTTCCGATTCCGTTTAATTCTTTAAACCACATTTTTGCGTGTTCTTTTTCATTGTAGGCTGTTTTCAAAAACAAATCCGCTATTTGTTCAAAGCCGTCTTTCTTTGCCTTCGACGCAAAATATGTGTATTTGTTACGCGCTTGCGACTCACCCGAAAAGGCAGTTCTTAAATTTTCCTCTGTTTTTGTTCCCGAATATTTGTTTGCCATTTATATTACCTCCGTAAATTTACTCATATATAATATATACCACTATACACGAATTTTAAACAACATTTTTCTATGTCTTGCATTTTTCCGTTTTTTGTATTAATATATGTTTTGGGGTGATGATATGAATGTTGAAAAAAATATGTTTACGATCGGTGAAATGGCAAAATCAATCGGAATTACAAGAAAAATCATATTGAATTACGAAGCAAAAGGATTGATTACTCCGGACGTTAAAGACGGCAAAAACGGAAATCGTTATTATACCGTAGATACGTTCACTAAAATTCGTACAGTACGTATTTTGCAAAAGCTCGGTCTGTCGCTTGATGAAATTCACGCCTATTTAGACGGCGAAACCGATTTATTACCGCTTATCCGCCGCCTTGAAGCTATGCGTGACGAAATAAATTTGAATATTGAAAAGTTGTACGAAAGAGCAAACACCAATCCCACACAAATCAAGGAAATCCACATTGACAAGCAAACGATTTATCGACGCACTTTTACTACGGAAAGTATTCTCGATAAAACAAATATTCTGCGCGATACCGCAATACTTGCCATGCGTGAATACGGTACCGATATGACAAGGCGAATGTATTTTTTAGAATACTCATTGTCCGCACCCAACGAAATTTCTTACTGTGTTGCCGTACCGCCTGAAAGCAGCGGCGAACATATCGTCGTACTGACCCCAATGCGTGCAATTTGCATTTATCATCACGGTGCATATGAGGAACTCCCGAAAGTTCGAGAAAAACTTTTGTCGTATGCCAAAGAGCATAATCTCACACCTTTGGGAATGTGCCGTCATACATATCTTGAAGGTCCCCCGCAGCATAAGGATAAAAAACTTTTCATAACACAAGTAGCTCTGCCGATAGAAGAATAAAAAAACTCCCGAACATATAAGTTCGGGAGCTTTTGTTTTTTACATAAAGAACGGGAAAAAATCGTTCTGAACCATATATCTGTTATTCATTTCTTCGATTTGCAAATCGGTATAACCTCTGTTTACCGCTTTTCTTGTGTTTAAATTAACAGCTTGTACCAAACCGATTACTTTTTTTGCATTATTATCATTTAATTCAACATTATACTTGTCAAACAAGCTAAGAATATCAGGAGCGTTTTCATTGCTCATTTTACATTCCATTTCAATTTCAAAGCATAAGTTTTCGCCCTTTACTTCATCCATACCCATTCTCTTAATCAAGTAATGTCTAAGCGCAAGATATTCGTTGGTTTCTTCAATATATCCCGGGTTAGCCATTTTCATAATCTTTTTTCTTGACGGAATATAGAACGGCTTGTCACCTTGCGTTTTCAACAAATCATCATAAAAACCTTCTTCCAAAACATAAGTGTTTACAATCGAATTGTTGTATATTTCCCACAAATCCATTTTACCGTTGACAGTATTAATCAATTCCATAAAATCTTCTTTTGAAATATCATGATTTTGCTTGTCGTATATTTCAAAAACCTTGTCCAACGGAACAATTTCGTAAAGTTCCGCAAAAACATTGCAGTAATTTATTATTTTATCTCTGACTTCCAAACCGCCTTTTGATTCGTTTGTATAACATTTAGCAACTAAGTATTTTACTTCGTCACACAAGCTGTACTGTTCATTTTCAAACGATATATAACCTAATTCCAATAAAAGTCTGATTTTGAAAACGTCTGACTGTTTAATTTCATTGCTCTCGCACCAATTTACAAGACATTCTGTTTGTTCTTTGTCAAGCGCCGCAAGAACCGTCTTAAAATACTCGTCTGATAATAATATTTTCGATATGCTTTCTGCCACTTCGCCCTTGTTCATTTTTGAACGACCTTTTATATTAAGCTCTTTTGCCAAGTCAAGCATTTCGGGCTTTTTCCAAGACATTATATTATCAAATATTTTCATTTTTCTACCCCTTAATATTTTTTTAATATTATATCATTAAATTTTCACATATACAAGCCATAAAAATAAACAATACTTTCCGCAAATTCTATCCGTCAAGTCAGCCAAACCTCTAAAAATTCCGCATAAAGCAACACCTGCGGCGAGTGTTAGAGTTCAAGGCAACGCCCTTAGCTCCCTCACAAATACCGCAGGTGATATTTTAAACTATATCAAATTGTTTTGAGTATGTCTAACTTTGATGTGCCCCTCTTTTTAAATCAAAGCCGGTAAGAGGGTTATATTAATCATATTTATCCTATTTGACACTCACAGTCACTGCCATCTTTCGGCTCGGATATGTGACTTCGTCACCACCTCAAATGAACCGTATATTATTTTATCAGCCTACAGCCTCATTCGGATCGTCATACGCAGTCATACCCGGTATTATCCAAATTGTTTGGTTCTTTTCTTCCCAGTCAACTCGACAATCCAACACATCTGTTATATCACGAAGTTTAAAGTAGTTGTTACCGTCGATATTATAGCAAGTTGCCTGAACGGGAACTCCGTCAAGAGTTAGAAATGCCGATGAAGAAACGGCTGTTCTCGTTTCACCGTCACCTGCCGTCAACTCACCTCCGACCGATGTGTAATCAAAATAGCTTAACATATCAATCGAATTTGTTGACGCGTCATACTTAATATCAAATGTTTTAATTGTTCCGTTAAGCATTTCCGCAATATCTCTGAGTTTGAAATAGTTACTGTCGTCAATGTTGTATGCAACGGCGTTATATTTGTTACCGTCTATATAAACAGGCTGTGTTTTGGCAACAGATGTTTTACTGAACTCAGTTCCCGGATAATATGTAAACGTTTGATAATGTTCATCATTCTGTAGGATATAACGAATATTTCCGTCATAAAGAATGGTATATGCTTTTCCCGTTTCTATTTCGTCAGGATAATCAGGGTCTGGAGTATACGAATAATCTTCAATATTATATACATTAGCCCAATCTTGATCATTTAAAAAGCTTATTTCATTTCGATTTAAAATGTCCGCATATATTTTAGCTCCCTCATATGACTCGCCGTACTCATGCGCCTTAAGAAGCTCATAAGCCTCTTTTGTATATGCCTCTGCACCATATGCACTCCATGGCGAATCAACCGCAAGAACACCAATCGGCGCACCAAGTGCCGCTATACCCGATGCTGACGGTGTGCTGACAAAATCAGTCAAATTGCTTGTAGGAATATAACATTCTTTTGAATTGAAATAGATTTTTGAATTTGTGCCGTCATAATCTTTTTCAATAACATCAACTGTTGTACCTGTTTTCACCTTGCCCACAACTGAAGAGCCGTCCGAAACATCGCAGTCAGCACTTACTTCCGCCTTATACGAAATAGCCGGCTTTTGAGTATTTGTGTACTGCACATTAACATACTGTGATTCAACATAATACAAACCGTGCTTGTAATAAATCTTGTAATGACCGTTTTGCGGCGTTGCGTCCACTATTTGAACAGACTGATTTATTTTGTAAACACCCGATTTTACATAATCCGTTGAGTCGGGAGTTGTCTTTACCATAAGCGGAGCGGTTGCTTTTCCGATAGCTTCAATTTCCGGAGGAGTTGTCACTTGATTGTTAATATCTAAGATATAACAATTTTTTCTCGGTACAAAATATACGGCAGGTTTCCAGCTTGTGAAAGCAGTACCGTCTTTTTCGCCGCATTGTCTGATTGTACCGCGTGATTCGTCAACACCGCCTTCGCTCCATATTGCAACCCAATCTTCGTTATATCCGACAACGTCAAATTCACTTGTTGCACCTGCATAAAATGCTGTGTTGGCATTTGCCTCTGTTCTTGACTTTTCCGCAAACGGAGGATCATAGCCGATTTCTTTAAGTTCGTCCAATCTCTTAGAGTGATAATTAATCGGCGGATTGCCCGGATAGAACGATGCCTTTACCGAGCCGAATTTACCCTCATCACCGATATGTATAACTGCTTTACCTACTAACGGTAACGATGCCGGTCTTTTATGTCTTACCCATTCAGTCGGAACTTTTGCGTAGAAATTCATTTCTTCACCTTCAGTTGTTTTTGAACCGCCGTAGATGTAATCAGCAAGGAAAACCATATTTATTGCGTGTTGATATTTTTCATCATCCGACTTTAAAGACTCATTCAACTTTTCTTCAAAGTCCTCTGCCGCCTCAAGTGTATCTTTTCTGTTTGCATAAGCATACACATAACCGATTGTACCGTCTTTAAGCTGAACTTTGTGGTAATTGTCCGCTATTTGGTCCTTGCCGTTTATGTACGCCTCCAAAACCGTCAGTTTCTCATTTTGGTACACAACACTGATACTTCCGGACGGTGTCGGATTTTTTGTGACGTTCATACTTCCTACTGTTACATAAGCCTCACTGCCGTCCTCAATATCCGTTGCGAAGACAGGCACTGCAAGCATGGTAAATACCATAATCGCCGCAAGCAATGTGCTAAAAACTTTTTTCATTTTAATCCCTCTTTTCTTAAATTTTTTATTCCGTCTTGGCAGACTATGTTCTATAATTATTATACACCGTACACCGATGTACGATGCAATGGATTTTCAAAAAAAATTAAATTTTTTCTGAAACAAAAACTTTTAATGTCATATCAAAAGGAGTTTTATTTTTCATTGCTAAAGCTACACTGAACCTCGGAACTGTCTGTTTTTCATAATACAGCAAAACCTCCTGCATAATCACAGGAGGTTTTTGTACTGATTTATCTTCGGCATCCACAGTCACTGTCATCTTCCGGCTCGGATATGTCATCTTGATCACATTCCAAGAATTCGCCCCTCTCAGGAAGAATTCGTCAACCGGGAAATCTATTCTCTCAAATAAGTCACAAGGATTGTCATCCGTTGCCCCTACACATTCTTTTTGAGGGATACAGAAGTCATATGACGGGATAAGAAGTTGAACGTGGCGTTCGATTTTAATTATGGAGAAAATACCCAAAGATACGAACACACGTTTTGCCTCATTGCCTGTTACAAACTGATCGTCAAACACTCTGCAAACCGACGCAGGCACAGACGCCAAATCGAAATCATCATCACAGCAACAAGATTTTCTGTCACGTACATCAACAAGCTTTGCACCCAATGTTATCGGGTCTACCACCTCTACCACAGACCACAAAATGCAAGGTCAATTTTTTACCTAATTTATTATAGTCTAAATATATCATATTATCCCTATAAAATCAAGTCTAACCGTAATTGACAAATCAAGTATTTCATTCTATAATATAGCTATCTGATTGATAAAAGGAGGGATTTTATGAAATACATTTTAATGCACAAAGATATACCCGTCTGTGAAATTGAAATATCCGACGCAAGTTTTTCTATTGAAAATGTAAGCAAAATATATAATCCCGAACACATACCTCTTGGTCTTTCAGAAAATGAAAAAATCAATCTCAGAAAGTTTAACAAATGGTATAAAGGACGTTCTATTCCTGCGAGCAGACAAGGGCTTGCAAATGCACTTGATATAATCGGTGTTACACACCAAGACGAATTGATTTTAAAATGTTACGGTTTGAGTTTATCCGACCAATATTGGTTTAAACCGAACGATGTAAATTTACAATGGAAAGACATCAACTTTTTCGATAATGATTTTAGTGAAGATGTCGGCAATGCGTTATTCGGTACTCCAACCAAAAGTGACAGTTTTTCGCTTATATCACCCGACAATACTTCGGATGGATGGCTCAAAAAGAAATGGACAATTATAGACGGAAAACGTTGTCTTATAAAATCAGGCAGCGCACCGTTTTTCCAAGAACCTCTTAATGAAAAAATAGCGTCAATTCTGCAAAGCAGATTAAACTATATGCCGTTTGTAGATTATGATTTAATTTTTGATGATGAACAACCTTTATCGGTTTGCGAAAATTTTATCACACCTCAAACGGAGCTTATAAGTGCTTACAGCATATATGAAACTCTACCAAAAGAAAAAAATATATCATCATACGAGCATTTCAAAAGATGTTGTGAAATACAAGGAATTGCAAATACAGAAAAGTTTCTTAATTATATGCTTGCCGTTGACTACATTATCGCCAACAGCGACCGTCATTTTCGCAACTTCGGCGTAATACGAAATGCAAATACTCTTGAATGGATTGGCTTTGCACCTCTATTTGATTGTGGAACAAGCCTATGGTTTAATCAGATTGCAAAAAATATAAAACCGATAAAATATGACGAAAGCAAGCCATTTGCCACTTCTCACGCTAAACAAATTGGATTTGTAACTGATTTAACTTGGCTTGATTTTCAAAAACTCAACGGCATTGAAAACGACTGCAAGAAAATTTTAAGTTCATCAAAATACATTGATGAAACACGTTGTGAAAATATGTGCTATGCAATTTCAAAAAGAATAGATATGATAAAAGACTTGTTGTGAGTAGAATCACAATAAGTTTTTTTGATTTTATATTTTAAATTACCCTTATTTATTTTTTACTATCTGTATATCCTTGTCCCTCCCATTTTTACATTTTTATAGAATGGAAGTACATCTTTCCATTTATCAAACAGCTCTATGCTTTGTAATTTATTGAATATGAAAATACCATTTTCTACGTTTATATCAGCGTAAAAATAAACAGATAGATACTTTATGATAGCAGCTAAATTTAAGTAATAAAAATTATATTTCTCATTGAAAAACAAATAAAAGAATGTTACAATTAAAAGCAAATTTATTTGTTTTTAATCTTTATTTAATTGATTTGCTAATTGACTTTATAAATCTTGAAATGATGTACGCAGGTGTCAAAGATATGCCAATTAACAAACATAAAAAATTGTAATAAATATTTTGTTGCAGGCAATGTCGCACCCCTCTTTGGCGACAGACTTTATACTAAAGAGAAAACTTGTAAACAGTTCGTACTAAGAGCTCTTTTGTTGATAACAAAAGACGATGCACTTTTTAAACATGAAAAAGTATATCAAGTAACTTATCATCGTCTATGAAAAACATAGACGTTAAAGTGAAATCTTTTATTGAATATGTTAATGGATGCAGATGAATTAGGATATATATAGGATTTTTGTATATTGGGTTGATTAAATTTAAAATTTATGATAAAATATAAAATAAAATATAAAATAAAAAGAGATAACTTTTGGGGAGCGTTGTATGAAAAGTGAAAAGAATTCAAAGGTAGAAAAATTTCCTTTGCAAATATTAAATCAAGCCAGGGAAATTTTTGATTCAAATCAATGGAATTATGAAGATGAGCTTTCTGATTATTTAGGTGATTTTTGCAAAACATTATCTATACTAAATAAAGAACAGCAAGAACTTCTACTAATGCTTACACAAAAGTTTTTATGGATAAAAGAAAGTGAATACTTGAAACATTTTTTGCAAGCCTTTGATGCATTTATAACTAGTTATGATTTGAGTAATGTGAAAACAATAATGCTTTGTCCAGCTTTGCCAGAAATTGATTTCGGAAAACCCAAAAGTTCTGTAGATTTATTGTATAAGGTAAAAGGCAGGCTATCAGCATTACAAAAGAAATATTATGATTTTAATATTAATATTACATACATAGATAGTCCTCAATTTTTATGTAATACCACATTAGACTATACGATACTATGTTTAATAGATGATTTTGTCGGTTCTGGAAAGACAATTGAGCAGGTGAAAATGCATATTGACAACAATAAATATAACGTTGACAAACTCGTTGTAGTATCGTTGGTATCAATGGCAAGCGGTAAGGAATATTTAAAAAGATTAGGGATGGAGTTATTTTCAAATATTGTTTGCAAAAAGGGGATTTCGGGTTGTGAAAATGAAGAAGCAAATAAGCTATTAATGAAACAAATAGAGGAAACTATTCAGGTAAAACCTACGTACCATTTTGGATACTCACAATCTGAAGGGTTAGTTAAAATGATTAGAACCCCTAACAACACATTCCCTATTTATTGGCTAAAAAGCAAAAAAAATCCCAACGCACCATTTCCAAGGAGCTAAGATTATGAAGATTTCTAATGATGTTTTAATATTAAAACTTGTTTCTTCCGACGGAAGTACATATTCTTTAACAAAACGGAACTTAACATATGCGCAGATTGCTATATTAATACAAGAACTTATCGATAAAAATTTTTTAATTGTGGAAAATGACAAATTACAAGTTACAGATATTGGATACAAATATTTAAACGACAATTTAAAACGACTAAATATTAAAGGTAAAGAAACGTGGATTTTACCACAAGAGAATTATTATACGACACCTATTAGTTCTACAGATGTTATATTACCAAAAAAGATATAGTTCTTTACAGACTACATCAGAATGTATATTGTTAAATATACCGATTGGCGAGTCGCCAATCTTTTAAGAACTGGCTTTCAAGCCCTACAACGAATTTCTTTTCTTTACTAGGAAGTAAAGAGTCAAAATTCGTTATAGCTCGCAGTTAGAAACTGCATCGCACACATAACCATAATTATTTTCTGATAATTATGGTTATGTGAGGAATTTTTAGTGATGTAGTCTGTAAAAAACTATATCTATAGAATCAAGGGGGATGAATGAATGAAATGGGAAGTACTAAAAGCTAAAATCATTAAAGAATGTAATTTGGCAAACAAAAGCGAAGAATATATTTCAAATTACTTAGAATATTGCAAAAAATTATACGACACAGAACTTCCTATCATTTCTTCACCGAAACATTTTTCTTTGCTTGTGGGGATAAATCATGAATATATTTGTAAAATGGCATACTCTCAGAACTTTTTTTATAGAAGTTTTAAAATTAACAAATCAAATGGTAAAAAAAGAAAAATCCAAGAACCTCTGCCAGATCTTAAATATGTACAGAAATGGATACTCAATAATATTTTGAATAAAGTGGAAGTAAGCAATTATGCGAAAGCTTTTGTAAAAAATAGAACTTTGAAGCATAATGCAAAATTTCATAGGAAACAAGATGTGGTTGTAACACTAGATATAAAAAATTTTTTTCCCACTATAACATTGTATGATGTTTCTGATATATTTAAAGGATTAGGATATTTTGAAAGTGTTGCTATGTTTCTAGCCAACTTATGTTGTTATAAAACACAACTCCCACAAGGGGCCCCAACTAGTCCATATTTATCTAATCTTAGATTTAGAAAAATTGATGATTTAATCAGTTCTTATACAAAAGAATTCAATATTAGATATACTCGGTATGCAGATGACATGACGTTCTCGGGGGATTTTAATCCACATCGTTTGATCAAAAAAATCAGTGATATTGTACACAGCAATGGTTTTAACATTAATAGTAAGAAAACTAGAGTTGCGTATAAAAATGCCCGTCAAGAAGTTACTGGAATTGTAGTAAACTCCCATATGCAAGTTTCAAAGAATAAAAGAAGAGATATAAGACAACAAGTATATTATATTAATAAATTTGGGCTAGATTCACATTTAACACATATTCAAGAAACGAGATCAAATTATTTAAATCATTTACTTGGCCAAATCAATTTTTGTTTGTTTGTAAACCCAAAAGATAAGGAAATGAGACAATACTTTGAACAGATAAAAGATTTAACACGAAAACAAAATTCAGATGAGTATGTGTGAGATTTTTCATAAATTTAATTTTGAGTAGGGGGTGCGGACATATTCTTGGAGAGAGTGTGAGAAAAAGTCTGTAAAAAATAATCCTTCTATGATAGAATATAAATA
>OJNH01003345.1_pt1 | contig 10357 bp, 8 predicted proteins | sample 1597361 | NCBI WGS metagenome assembly OJNH01 (sample SAMEA2452136, study PRJEB22498) | human gut metagenome | biome: human feces; feature: human gut; material: feces | place: Australia | collected 2012
GCAATGCCAGGAACATTACCAACATTAAATGAAAAAGTAGTAGAATATGCAGTAAAAGCTGGACTTGCTACACATTGTACAATATCAAGAGATAGTAAAAATGATAGAAAAAACTATTTCTATCCAGATACACCAAGAGCATATCAGATTTCACAATTTGATAAACCATTGTGTGAACATGGATATATAGAAATAGAAACAAGTCAAGGAAAAAAGAAAATAGGAATAACACGTATTCATATTGAAGATGATGCTGGAAAATTAGATCATGATGACTTAGCAGGAGGAGCACTTATAGATTTGAATAGAGCTGGAGTTCCATTAATAGAAATTGTATCAGAACCAGATTTTAGATCAATAGAAGAAGTTGATGCATATTTAAGAAAATTAAAATCAATACTTGAATATGTAGAAGTATCAGACTGTAAGATGGAAGAAGGATCTTTCAGAGCAGATGTTAACACATCAATTCGTCCAATTGGTTCAGAAAAACTTGGTACAAGAACAGAAATGAAAAATATGAACTCATTTAGAAGTATAACAAGAGCACTTGAATATGAAATAGGTAGACAAGTAGAAGTTATAGATAATGGAGGAGCTGTTGATCAAGAAACATTAAGATGGGATGAAGTATCAGGAAAGACATTTTCAATGAGAGATAAAGAAAATGCACAAGATTATAGATATTTTCCAGAACCTGATTTAGTTGCAATAAAATTATCAGAAGAATATATTGAAAATATTAGAAAAACATTACCAGAAATGCCAGAAAGTAGAAAAGAAAGATATTTAAGAGATTATAAATTATCTGAAAAAGATGCTGGAATAATAACATCTTCAAAATATTTATCAGATTTATTTGAAAAAGCCTCTGAAATATGTGGAAATTACAAAGCAGTAAATAACTGGATAATTTCAGACATTTCAAGGATACTAAATGAAACAGAAATGGATCCTAAAGAAATACCATTTGATGCAAAACAATTAGCCAAATTAGTAACATTAATAGATAAAGGAACAATTAGTTCAAGTATAGGTAAAAAAGTATTAATAGAATTATTTGAAAATCCAAGAGATCCAGAAGATATTATAAAAGAAAAAGGTTGGATACAGATTTCAGATGAGGGAGCAATCAAAGAAGTTGTATTAAAGATTATTGAAGCAAATCCTCAATCTGTTGCAGATTTTAAAGCTGGTAAAGATAGAGCATTAGGATTTTTAGTTGGTCAAGCTATGAAAGAAACAAAAGGAAAAGCAAATCCTCAAATGCTTAACAAAATGTTTGCAGAAGAATTGAAGAAATAAAAAAATTGCCATTATGGCAATTTTTTTTACTATTTCAAATTTCTTAAAGCTTCAATTCTTGCTTCTGTACTTGGATGTGTAGACCACAAATCAGAAGATTTTTTCTTATTTCTAAAAGGATTTGCAATATACATATTTTCAGTAGCCTTATTAGCAACTTTTAATTCATTTGGATCAGCTGAAATTTTTTCAAGGGCAGAAATCAAACCATCTGGATTTCTAGTAAATTCAATAGCAGTAGCATCTGCTAAAAATTCTCTTTTTCTTGAAATTGCAAGTTGCATAAGCTGACCAAATATTGGAGCTAAGATTAAGAATATTAATCCAATTAGCATAATAATGGCATTACCATTATTATCATTATCTCCATCACGTCCACGTCTACCACCATAAAAAGAAATTCTAGTAAACCAATCAGATAAAATTACAACAAATCCTACCATTACAGAAACAACAGCTGATAAAAGAATATCATAATTTTTAATATGAGACATTTCATGTGCTAAAACACCTTCAAGTTCATAATAGTCAAGTTTTTCTAATAAACCAGTTGTGACACATATTACAGCATGTTTTGGATTCCTACCAGTTGCAAAAGCATTTGGTTGAGCATCTTCTATAACATATAATTGAGGCTTTTCTTGTAAACCTGCTGAAATAACTAAAGAATCTAAAATATTTACTAATTTTAAATCTTCCTCTTTTGTTGCTAGCCTTGCGTTATTTAATTTTAAAACAATTTTATCACTATAATAATATGAGCCCCATGTTGATACAATTGCAAAAATAATAGCAATTATAATAGAAAGTTCACCTAAATCTAGAGCCATACAAATATAATAAACAATTACTGCAATAAATGCTAAAAATAATAGAACTATAAACCATGATTTTATTTTATTTTTCTTTATATCTTCAAACATATTTTTTTCTCCTATTAAATTTATAATATTAAAGGATAGAAAAAATTCTATCCTTAACATTATTTACTAAAATCTACTTTGACATTTTTTCTTGCTTCATCACTTTCTGCTGCAAATAATTCTTTCTTTTGGAAATTAAACATTCCAGCAACTAAATTTGAAGGGAAAAGTTCTAATTTTGTGTTATATCTTGTTACACTGTCATTATAAAATTGTCTAGAAAAAGAAATTTTATTTTCTGTGTTGCGTAATTCTTCAGATAAATCAGCAAAATTTGTATTTGCTTTTAATTCAGGATAATTTTCAGAAACTGCCATAATTGTTTTTAATGTGCTTGAAAGTTCTCCATCTAATTTTGCTTTTTCTCCAACTGAAGAAGTATTTGCCCAAGATGTTCTTAATTTTGCTATTTTTTCAAATGTCTCAGACTCGTGAGTCATATATCCTTTTACAGTTTCTACAAAATTAGGTATTAAATCAAATCTTCTTTGTAGTTGTACATCAATTTGACTCCAAGCATTTTCAACTTTTTGTCTAGATGAAATTAATCCATTATATACACTTACTATCCATATAAGGATTAATACAACAACTATTAAAATAATCCATCCCATAAAAATACCTCCTTACGAATATATATTATCATATAATAACATTTTTTACAACAAAAATATTAAAATAAATAATGGAAAAAACTAATGAGAAATTTTTGGAATTTTTTCAGTACAAGCAACATATAATATAATGCTAGCAAGTAATGTCAAGACTTACGGAAGGTTATAACAAAAAAATAAAAAATTTGACAAGAAAACAAAAAATGTGTATAATAATTTTGTCATTAAAAGGAGGTTTTATGATTTTTATGGATAAAAAAGATAAAGCATCTATTTCTATTATGAAAATAATTGGAGTAAGTTTGATAATAATACTTTTGCTAGGAGTAACTGTAAGAGCTACGGAAACAAGCATTAGAACAGTTGAAATAACTTTAGCAAATGGATATAAGATGTCTGTTATAACATCAAAAACAAATGTATATGAAATATTAGAAGATAATAATATTTTTGTAGAAGAAGACGAAAGAGTAAGTCCAGGTTTAGACGATGATATAAATGAAAGTAATAAAATAGTTATTACAAATAAATCCGTTCAAGAAGTTCAAATTGCCAAAATTTCTGAAAGTGGAATTGAGACAACATTAGATGAAATATTAAAAGGATATTCACCAATAGTAGAAAAAATAGAAGTAGAACAAGAAATAATACCATATGAAACAATTACAAAAGATGCCTCACAAGGTGCAACAGATACAAAAAATAGAGTAATTCAACAAGGTCAAGACGGATTAAAAGAAGTAACATATAAAACAAAATATCAAAATGACGAACAAATAGAAAAAATAGTTCTTTCAGAAGAAATTATAAAAGAGCCTATTGATAGAATTGTACAAGTACAAAAAAATATTGTAACAACATCGAGAGCAGGATATGAAAGAACACAAACAACAGGAAATAAAGTTGGAGAAACAAGAATATTTAAAGTAACGGCATATTGTTCTTGTGCAAAATGTTGCGGTAAAACAAATGGAATAACAGCATCTGGAACAAAAGCAACAGCAGGAAGAACAGTTGCAACATCTAGCCAATTTTCATTTGGAACACAATTAGATATAGGTGGATACACATATACTGTAGAAGATAGAGGAGGAGCTATTCAAGGGAATAGAATAGATGTATATATGAATTCACATGCAGAAGCATTAGCATGGGGAGTTAGATATTTACCAGTTACAGTAGTAGAATAAAGGGAGAATAAAAAATTCTCTCTTTTTTTGCCTAAAATAGTGAAAAAATCAAAGAAACATGTTATAATAAAATAGTCGAATAATATGAGAGAAAGGAGAATGTTAGAATTCATTACTAACAACAATAATATGAGCCAAGATAAAATAAGAAATTTTAGCATAATAGCACATATAGACCATGGAAAATCAACACTTGCAGACAGATTAATAGAAAAAACTGGAGTATTGTCTCAAAGAGAAATGGAAGACCAAATTCTTGATAATATGGATATTGAAAGAGAAAGAGGTATAACTATTAAATCACAAGCTGTAAGAATGAAATATAAAGCAAAAGATGGAGAAGAATATACACTTAACCTAATAGACACACCAGGTCATGTTGATTTTAATTATGAAGTTTCAAGAAGTCTAGCAGCATGTGATGGAGCAATATTGGTAGTAGATGCTAGTCAAGGTGTTGAAGCACAAACACTTGCAAATGTATATCTAGCAATAGATAATAATTTGGAAATATTACCAGTTATAAATAAAATAGATTTACCAAATGCAAGACCAGATGAAGTAAAAAAAGAAATAGAAGATATAATAGGAATTCCAGCAATGGATGCACCATGTATTTCAGCTAAATCTGGACTAAATGTAGAAGAAGTATTAGAAAGAATTGTAACAGATTTACCAGCACCAAAAGGTGATGAAAATGCAAAAGCCAAATGTTTAATATTTGATTCATATTATGATAATTACAAAGGTGCAGTAGCATATGTAAGAGTAATGGATGGAACATTAAAAGTTGGCGATGAAATATTGCTAATGGCAACAGGTACAACTTATACAATAGCAGAAGTAGGATATTTTGCACCAGGACAATATTTACCAACAAAAGAGATAAAAGCAGGAGAAGTTGGTTATATTGCAGCAAGTATAAAAAGTTTAACAGATATTCATGTTGGTGATACAATAACATTAAAAAATAATCCAGCAGATAATCCATTACCAGGATATAAAAAAGTAACACCAATGGTATATTGTGGATTATATCCAGTAGATGGAAGTGAATATGAAAACTTAAAAATAGCATTAGAAAAATTAAAATTAAATGATGCAGCATTAGAATATGAGCCAGAAACATCAGCAGCATTAGGTTTTGGATTTAGGTGTGGATTTTTAGGATTATTACATTTAGAAATAATTGAAGAAAGACTTGATAGAGAATTTGATTTAGGGTTAATAACAACAGCACCATCTGTTATATATAAAGTTCATAAAACAACTGGAGAAATACTTGATGTATATAATCCAGCAGATTTGCCACCACAAACAGAAATCTCATATATGGAAGAACCAATAGTTACAGCAGACATAATAACACCAAAAGAATATATAGGAAATATAATGGATATTTGTCAAAATCGTAGAGGAATATTTATTGACATGAAATATTTAGATGATAATAGAGTAACACTAATATATGAAATGCCATTAAATGAAATAATATATGACTTTTTTGACAGTTTAAAATCAAGAACAAAAGGATATGCATCATTTGATTATGAATTTAAAGAATATAGAAAATCAAATCTTGTAAAATTAGATATACATGTAAATGGAGAACCAGTTGACGCATTATCATTTATAGTATTTAAAGATAATGCATATGATAGAGGCAAAAAAATGGTAGAAAAACTAAAAGAAGTTATACCAAGACATTTATTTGCAATACCATTACAAGCAGTTGTAGGAGGTACAATAATAGCTAGAGAAACAATATCTGCAATGAGAAAAGATGTACTTGCAAAATGTTATGGTGGAGATATTACAAGAAAGAAAAAATTACTTGAAAAACAAAAAAGAGGAAAAAAGAGAATGAGACAAATAGGAAATGTAGAAATGCCACAAGAAGCCTTTTTATCAGTTCTAAAATTAGATGAAGAATAATTTATAAAAGTAAGGAGAAATTTATGAGAGTAAATAGAGTTGAAAGAAGAGAACATGAAAGAAGAAGCGGTCAAGATAGAAGAAAAATGCCTGACAGAAAAAATTTAAAAATGGAGACAATAGATAGAAGAAAAGAAGAGAAACGTAAAGAAATAAGAAGAGAAGAAGATGCAGAAAAAAGATTTGATGATCAAATAGAAGGAAGAAATTCAGTTTTAGAATTATTAGAAAGTGGAAAAGATGTTAATAAAATATTTGTAACAAGAGGAGAAAAACATGGTTCAATAAATAAAATTCTTGGGATTGCAAAAGAAAGAAAAATAATAGTTGTTGAAAAAGATAAAAAACAAATGGATGAAATGGCGCAAGAGGAAAACTATCAAGGAGTTATTGCAATAGTTCCACCATTTGAATATGTAGAAATATCAGATATCTTAGAAGTTGCAAAAGAAAGAAATGAAGATCCATTTGTAATAGTTTTAGATGGAATAGAAGATCCACATAATCTAGGTTCAATAATAAGAACAGCAGAAACTGCAGGAGTACATGGTGTAATTATTCCAAAGAGAAGGGCAGTGTCAGTAAATAGTACAGTAAATAAAGCATCTGCAGGAGCTGTTGAACATATGAAGATAGCAAGAGTAACAAATATTTCAGATGCAATCGAAGAATTAAAAAAAGCTGGATTATGGGTTTGCGGGACAGCAGTTGATACAAACAAATATTATTATAATCAAGATTTAACAGGAGCTTTAGCAATTGTAATAGGAAATGAAGGAAAAGGAATAGGAGAAAAAGTTAAGAAAAATTGTGATTTCCTTGTAAAAATTCCAATGAAAGGAAAAGTTCAATCTTTAAATGCTTCTGTTTCAACAGGAATAGTAGTATATGAAGCAGTAAAACAAAGGATAAGAAAGGAAAATTAGTATGAGAGGTAAAAAAATAGGAATAATAATTATTATAATATTTTTAATTGTAGCAATTGTTGCTGGTGTTTTTGCATATTTATTTTTAGCAACAGATATTTTTAAAGGAAATAAAAAATTATTCTTTAATTACATATCAGAAACTGTAGAAAATGTAGAAAAAATTGCAGATTCAAAAATTTTAGAAAATTATAAAAATAAAATTAATGACCAAAATTGTGAGACAAACACATCAGTAAATTTTAAATATTCAGAAGGTGGAGAAATTTCAAGTGGATATAATAATCTAAATATTAATATGAAAACTCAAAAAGAAGATAAATATAACTACAAAAATGCTCAAATATTATTTGGCGATAGAAGTATTGTACAGGTAGAAGGTATTCAATCAGAGAATTTGTATGGAATAAGATTTACAAACATTTTCAATCAATTTGTAACATTGAATGAAGGTAAAAATATAAATGGTCTAGATTTAACAGATGATAATTTAGCAATAATGAAAAGTATAATAGAAGATGATAAAGAGTTTTATGATGGAATATTATTTACAGAACAAGATTACCAAGAATTAAAACAAAAATATATGCAAATTATAGTTAGTGCTTTAGCAGATGGAACATTTAGTAAAAAAAGTGATTCATTAATAACAGTTAATTCACAGACATTAAAAACAACAGCATATTCTTGTGAATTAAATAATTTACAAGTTCAAAATTTAGTAATTAAATTATTAAGTGAATTAGAAAATGATGAAATTATTTTGAGTAAAGTTGGTAATTTGATGAATGATACAAAGAAATATGAAAACTATTTTAATAATCTTTTAAGACAAGCCGAAGATACTGAATTTTCAAATTTAAAAGTTACAATATATAAACAAAATAAGAGTATAGTTAGAACATCAATAAATTTAGGAACGGACTCAATTATTATTGAAACATCTAATAGTGATGGAAAAGATATATTAAAAATACAACATGAGACATTAAATAGTGAAAAAGAAATAAATCAACAATTAGTGTTAAATAAACAAACAACAGATGCAAAAGAAACATATACATTGAATTTAGAAATTGTTAATGGAGATGATAAATATTCAGTAGAAGCAACATTGGAAAGTGACTATAAAACAACAGATTTGAATTTAGATTTTTATAAAGGAATTGTAAATATAAATGTTATTGCTAAGAATACAATAACAGATAATGTAGAACAAAAAATGGAATTAGGATCTTCTAATAATGTTGTATTAAACAATTTGAGTTCTGAACTTTTAGGAAAAGTTGTGGATAAAATGAAAACAGCATATACAGATACTTTATTAAAAAGATATAATTTATTAGTAAAAAAATTAAAATCTGAAGATTTAATGTCAGCATTAAAAGGAATTATAAGTGAAGGAAATTTTGATGATGATACATCATCAGATCAACCAGAAACTCCAGCAGATAATCAAGTAACGAAAGAAGAAATAAATAGATTTAATGCCAAATTTGAATTTTATAATGGAACAGATATTCCAGCAGATAGTGTAAAAGATTTAATTCAAATTGCAAGCAATAATCTTGAAAGCATTGATATAACACCATTACAATCTGAAAGTACATCATCTAGTGAAAAAATAAAAGAAAGTATAAAATTAAACATAAAAAAAGATACACAAAATACAGATTTAGCAAATGCAATTTTAGAAAAAATATCTTCAGAAGAAAAATATAATATAACAATAGGATATAATAAAAGTACAGGAATTATAGAAACGATAACTATTGTACCAAGTAACAAATAATAGTTAAACAAGAGTAGAAAGGAAGGGCAAAATGAACCAAATTTTGGTAACAGAAAAAATATATGTAACACCAGAACTTAAGAGAAAAAAGAAAATGTATAAATTGATGTTCGTTATATCACTATTTTGCATGATATGTTTATCAACAATGTATATTTATGCTGAAGTTGATAGAAATAAAGAATCAGAAGTTTCTAATAACATATTACAAAACATGTTTGCAGATTCTACGATTGTAGATCAAGAAGAAAATGCATTAATAGTAAAAATAACACAAGATGTTTCAACAAATATTCAAGAATTTCAACAACCAATAGAAGAAAAAAGTTCAAGCCAATCAACTCAAGTACAAGCAAAAACATATACTGCTAAAGATGGAAAAACATATAATTATATAGGAAGAGTTGTAATTCCAAAAATAGGAGTAGATTATGCAATACTAGATCATTGGTCAGATGAACTTTTAAAAGTCTCAATTTGTAAATTTCACGGAGCTAATCCTAATGAAGTTGGAAATTTATGCTTAGTAGGACATAACTGGAGAAACAAAAGATTTTTTAGTAAAGTTCCTACTCTTGAAGTTGGTGATATAGTACAAATAACAGGTTTAAATGAAAAAACAATAGATTATGAAGTATATGATATTCATACAGTAGCTCCAAGCAATACTGAAGATACAACTCAAAAAACAAATGGAAGAAGAGAAGTTACATTAATAACATGTACAGATGATAGTCAACAAAGAGTTATAGTAAAATGTAAAGAAAAAAGATAAACAAAAATCTTTATTAATCATATTATATGATTAATAGAGATTTTTTTATTTGTTATGAAAGGAAGGGGATTTTTTTGGCAAAAATTTTAGTGTATAATCAAGATACTAATAGAATGGAGACATATTATAGAGGCGAGAACGAATCTATGCCATATAATACCAATGGAACATTAAAGGTAAGGGAATTTAGAGGTTCTAGTAAAAGTAATATTTTATGGACTGATAAAAGAACAATGCAGGCTTGGAATAGTCAAAGATATATATATGGTGCTCCTATATATGTTGGATTTGCATTTAAACGCCCATATGAGGGAGGACATCGGAAATCAGAGTCAACATTATGCTGGAACAGCATTTGATGTTGGGCAAACATTAACTAATATACAAAGAACAGTATTAAGAAACAGTGCTAGAAATTCTGGTGTGTGGACATATATTGAACCAGAATCTTTGTCACCAACATGGGTACATTTTGATAGAAGATTTGGAACAGCGGCATGTACTTCAGGAGGATTTCCTTTAATTAAACAAAATTCAAGAGGAAATTATGTTTGTGTTGCGCAAGATGATTTAAATACATTAGGATATACTACGGGTGGATTAGATGGTGTTTTTGGAGGACAAACGCAAAATGCAGTAAGAAGATATCAGGCATCAAGAGAGTTAAGTGTTGATGGAATAATTGGCTGTAACACATGGAAGTCTTTACAAGAAAATGTAGTAGGCACAGGGGTTACAAGTACTACTATAAATTAAAATAAAAAAAATTAAAAAATTTTTAAAAATGTATTGACAATTTATATAAAACATAGTATACTAGTCAATGTCGAAAGACATGGTCGCTTAGCTCAGCTGGGAGAGCATCTGCCTTACAAGCAGAGGGTCATAGGTTCGAGC
>OJNH01003358.1_pt1 | contig 10329 bp, 8 predicted proteins | sample 1597361 | NCBI WGS metagenome assembly OJNH01 (sample SAMEA2452136, study PRJEB22498) | human gut metagenome | biome: human feces; feature: human gut; material: feces | place: Australia | collected 2012
TGGGCCACCAAGACCGATGACGTGGACAGGCTGATAGACTTGCTGTAAATCAAAAACGGAGCCCACCCAGGGAAAAACTCCGTTTCAACACAATTCGGCCGTTTGGCCGTAATGACATAAACTCCGCATTTCGGCGGAAACGCATCTCCCTTTCGGGCGAAATGGAATTGCGTTTCCGCCGAAACGTTACTCCGTTTCGGCCGATGCGAGCCAGCAAGAAGGCTCTGTTCAACTCTTCAGAAGGCCCAAAAAGAAGCCGCCAACGTTTTTTTACTGCATCTTGTGAAAAAAGTGTACAGGCCCCGAACTCTCGCAAGTCAGAACACGGTGGGGTTCAGCAAAATGGTTTTACATATTGTTTTTGTTTTTTGCACACCCTATATTTTCGTGTGCAAAATAAATGTTAATAGTTCACCGCACAGTGTTGTTTTTCAAAGCAATAATATATATTTATTTAATAATTTAACTATTTTTGCCGACAAGTTTCACCCGAAACTGCACACCAACAGCAAATGTGCAGTTCTCCTCTAAACTCTCTATATGATAGAACGATTTCTAAAACAGACCAGCTTCAAAGATAACGAAGACTACACGCGCAACTTGCAGTTCATTGTACCCGAGAACTTCAATTTCGCCTATGACGTGATGGACAGATGGGCGGCAGAAGCACCCGACGACAACGCCATCATGTGGGTCAGCGAAACCGGAGAGGAGAAAGAGATTACATTTCTGCAACTCAAGGAGGAAAGCGACCGTGCCGCAAGCTACCTCATGAGCCTCGGCATCGGCCGTGGTGACATGGTAATGCTTATCCTGAAACGGCGCTATGAATTCTGGATTGCCACCATCGCCCTGCACAAGATAGGTGCCATTGCCATTCCGGCCACCCACATGCTCACCACACTAGACATTGTCTACCGAAACAACAAAGCGAGCATCAAGGGCATCATCTGCGTGGGCGAGGACTACGTGCTCACACAAGTGAAAAACGCCATGCCACAAAGCCCCACCGTAGAAGTGTTGGCAAGCATCGGCCCCAAGGTGCCCGAAGGTTTTCACGACTGGTGCAAAGAGGTTTGCGAGGCTCCCACATTTGTGCGTCCCGCCTTTGTAAACTCCAACGACGACATCATGCTCGTCTACTTTACCAGTGGCACCAGCGGCGAACCCAAGATGGTGGCCCACGACTTCACCTACCCCATAGGCCATATTCCGACAGGAGTGTTCTGGCACAATCTGCACCGCGGCAGCATACACCTCACCGTGGCAGACACCGGGTGGGCTAAGGCCGCTTGGGGCAAGCTCTACGGACAGTGGTTTGCCGGAGCAACAGTCTTTGTGTACTCCCACGAGAAGTTCAACGCCCTCAAGTTGCTCAAAGTGATGGAACACTACAAGGTGACATCATTCTGTGCGCCACCTACCGTCTACCGCTTTCTAATACACGAAGACCTTTCGCAGTTTGACCTCAGCTCACTCGAACACTGCACCACAGCAGGCGAAGCACTTAACCCCTCTGTATTTGAGCGTTTCAAGGCCATCACAGGCATCACTCTATACGAAGGATTCGGACAGACCGAAACCACCATGACTCTCGGCACAATGCCATGGACAACCCCAAAGCCCGGAAGCATGGGCATCCCGAATCCACAATACGACATAGCCCTCTTGCGTCCTGATGGCACGCCTTGCAACGACAACGAAAACGGAGAGATTGTAGTCCGCACTCCCAACGGCAAGCCAATAGGCCTGTTCAAAGAATACTACAACGACCCCCAGCTAACCCATGAGGTGTGGCACGACGGTCACTATCACACGGGCGATGTGGCATATCGCGACCAAGACGGCTACTACTGGTTTGTAGGCCGCACCGACGATGTCATCAAGAGCAGCGGATACCGCATAGGGCCCTTTGAAGTGGAAAGCGCCCTAATGAGCCACCCTGCAGTGGTGGAGTGCGCCATTACCGGAGTGCCCGACGACTTGCGTGGCATGGTCATAAAGGCCACTGTGGTAATTAGCAAGACATGGCACGGTGTCACGGGCGATGCTCTGGTCAAGGAACTGCAGGAACACGTCAAACACATCACCGCACCCTACAAGTATCCGCGCATAGTGGAGTTCGTTGAAGAACTACCCAAAACCATCAGCGGCAAGATACGACGTGTGGAGATACGCGAGAAAGACAATGCAAAATAATCACATAGGATAGTTGTTAAAAATAACTACACCTATTGGTTTGGTTTCTCTCCGCCATCCTTTTTCATGAAAATCCTCTTGCGAAGTTCCTCGCACAAGCTGGCCGTTTTCATCCTGCGGTCATTGAATTGTCTCCTTAATATGAGATTGGGAATGCCGTCCTTGGACTCTTGCAATTTATAGTCGGACAATCACTTATCACTATCAACGCGCTCTGTCTATGCCGTCAGGGATAGGGCCACCACTTCCAAGTCAGAAAACTTAGGAACAGAACCACTGCGTGGAACATTTCCCGATTCCTTGACAATATTTCCAGAGAATTGCTTGCATACCTCAAGCATTTTGACGACTTTTGTAAAAAGGTTGCACCTACGGTGATTTAAACTTAATGTTTTAAATTCCACTAAGTTACTAAAAATCAGCGACACGTGTATCTTTTCACTCTTATTTATCAACTTAAATTAATTTCGCCAACGAGTTAAAAGAACATTATTTATTTCAGTATATGGGTAGAGAAACAAACACTCCAAAATGGCTGGAAGAGCTGGCAAAGGCAAACAATGAAATGTCATGTCGTAGAAACTATGCCGACAAGGCAGTTGAGAATTTGCTTGAAACCATAAAGGAATTCCGCCTTTGCGAGAGCATGACGCTTGACGAATGGCAGGCTTTTTACAAAGATAAAATCGGGGCGCAATACGCCATTTCCACCATGCTCATGGCAAGCGGTGAACTTGAATTAGTCTGCCCAACCAGGGATGAATTTATTGAAAAACTGCTTTATTAAGCAACAGGCCATAATGGTGCTGTTTAGGCTCTACCCTATGCCTGTATTCTTACACAAAAAGGGCGAGAAAGTGCGTTTTTAGATATATAACTCGCTGAATATTCGGAAACTATTAGTATCTTTGCATTTTGGAAGTTGTGTATCGTGGAGTTATGGACTTTTCTCCCCTGCACAGGCTATCCACCCTAACTCAAACAATTAGAGAAATAATAACTTAACAAGCATCAAAAGAATATGAGTCTTAACATCGTAGTCTTAGCAAAGCAGGTGCCAGACACACGCAATGTGGGTCCTGATGCGATGACACCAGAGGGTACGGTAAACCGTGCCGCCCTGCCTGCCGTCTTCAATCCCGAAGACCTCAACGCACTTGAACAAGCTCTCCGCCTGAAGGAGCAATTCCCTGGTTCAAAGATTTCAGTATTGACCATGGGTCTGCCCAAATCAGCAGAAGTAATCCGCGAGGCCCTCTACAGAGGCGCCGACGAGGGTTATGTAGTAACCGACCGTCCACTTGGCGGGGCCGACACTCTGGCCACCAGCTACACTCTCAGCCAGGCCATAAAGAAAATCGGTGACTACGACATTATTCTCGGCGGCCGTCAGGCCATCGACGGAGACACCGCCCAGGTAGGTCCGCAGATTGCAGAGAAACTCGGTCTCACACAAGTGACCTATGCCGAAGAAATAATAAGCCTTGACCCCAAGGCAAAGAGAATAGTCATCAAGCGCCACATCGACGGAGGCGTAGAGACAGTGGAAGCACCACTGCCACTTGTGGTGACTATTAACGGCAGCGCCGCTCCATGTCGCCCACGCAACGCCAAGCGCGTGATGAAATACAAAAACGCCACCGCACCCGCCGAGCGCACCCCAGAGCAGAACGCAGCTCTCGCCGACATGCTTAACAAGAAGCCTTACCTCAACATCACACAGTGGGGCGCAGCCGACATTGATGCCGACCCTGCCCAGATAGGCAAGGCTGGCTCCCCTACCAACGTAAAGGCAGTGCAGAACATTGTGTTTAAGGCCAAAGAGAGCCGCACCCTCACAGCATCTGACGAAGATATAGACAACCTGATTGTTGAACTCCTGAACGATAAGATTATTGGCTAATATGAACAACGTATTTGTATATTGCGAGATTGAAGGCACAACAGTAAAGGATGTCTCTCTCGAACTTCTGACAAAAGGCCGCAAACTCGCTGACACTCTCGGAGTGGAGCTGGAATGCATCATTGCGGGCAATGGTCTTGCAGGTGTTGAAAAACAAGTGATGAAATATGGCGTCGACAAGGTGCATGTGTTTGATGCTGAGGGACTGTTTCCCTACACCTCCAACCCTCACACCGCCCTTGTGGTAAAACTGTTCAAGGAAGAGAAACCCCAGATATGCCTTTTGGGAGCCACCGTCATAGGCCGCGACCTCGGCCCACGTGTAAGTTCTGCCCTGTTCAGCGGCCTCACTGCCGACTGCACCGAGCTTGAAATCGGTGACTTCGACATGAACGTGCGCAACGCCGAAGGCAAGATGGAGAAGAAACACTATGAGCAGCAGCTCTACCAGATACGCCCTGCCTTTGGCGGCAACATCGTGGCTACCATCGTCAACCCCGAACACCGCCCACAGATGGCAACCGTACGCGAGGGCGTGATGAAGAAAGAAGTGCTCGACGAAAACTACAAGGGACAGGTAGTCAACCACGACGTGGCAAAATATGTGCCTGAAACAGAATATGTGGTAAAGGTACTCGACCGCCATGTGGAGAAAGCCAAACACAATCTCAAGGGCGCCCCTATTGTCGTGGCAGGTGGCTATGGTATGGGGTCAAAGGAAGGTTTCGATATGCTCTTTGAACTCGCCAAGGAACTTCACGCCGAAGTGGGTGCCAGCCGTGCCGCTGTTGATGCAGGGTTCTGCGACCACGACCGTCAGATAGGCCAGACGGGTGTTACCGTGCGCCCCAAGGTTTACATAGCCTGTGGCATCTCTGGCCAGATACAACACATTGCCGGCATGCAGGAGTCTGGCATAATCATCTCTGTCAACTCTGATGAGAATGCGCCCATCAACACCATAGCAGACTATGTCATCAACGGCACTGTAGAAGAGGTTGTGCCAAAACTCATCAAGTACTACAAGAAAAACAACAAGTAACACACCATGGCAAACTATTATAACGAAGAGATTAAGTTTCAGCTTAGTCACCCACTGATGAAACGCATCGTTGAGCTCAAGGAGCGCAACTTTGCCGACAAGGACGAATTTGACTACGCCCCTCAGGACTTTGAGGACGCAATGGACTCCTACGACCGCATTCTTGACCTCACTGGCGACATCGCCGCCAACATCATAGCCCCTAACGCCGAAGATGTTGATGCTGAAGGCCCCCACTGCGAGAACGGCCGTGTGCGCTATGCCTCAAAGACCTACGAGAACCTTGACGCCACCACTAAGGCTGGTCTGAACGGCGTGACCATGCCGCGCCGCTATGGTGGTCTCAACTTCCCGTGCGCCCCTTATACGGCCATCAACGAGATGATTGCGACAGCCGATGCCGGATTTGAAAACATCTGGTCACTACAAGACTGTATCGAGACCCTCTACGAGTTCGGCAGCGAGGACCAGCGCCAGCGTTTTGTGCCACGCGTATGTAAGGGTGAAACAATGTCAATGGACCTCACCGAACCTGATGCCGGCTCCGACCTTCAGAGCGTGATGCTCAAGGCCACTTATGACGAAAAGGAAGACTGCTGGCGACTCAACGGTTGCAAACGTTTTATCACCAACGGCGACTCTGACATTCACCTCGTGCTTGCGCGCTCCGAAGAGGGAACAAAAGACGGCCGCGGCCTCTCAATGTTCATCTACGACAAGAATCAGGGTGGCGTCAACGTGCGTCGCATTGAAAACAAACTCGGCATACACGGTTCGCCTACCTGCGAGCTGGTCTACAAGAACGCCAAGGCAGAACTATGCGGTGACCGCAAGCTCGGCCTTATCAAATACGTCATGGCACTGATGAACGGCGCACGTCTCGGCATTGCTGCCCAATCTGTAGGCATCAGCCAGGCCGCTTACAATGAAGCACTCGCCTACGCCAAAGACCGCAAGCAGTTCGGACAAGCCATCATCAACTTCCCTGCCGTCTACGAGATGCTGGCCAACATGAAGGCCAAACTTGATGCCGGCCGTTCACTGCTCTACATGACAGCGCGCTATGTTGACATCTACAAGTGTCTGGAAGACATCGCCCGCGAGCGTAAGCTCACTCCCGAAGAGCGTCAGGAGCAGAAGAAGTACTCGCGCATGGCCGACGCCTTCACTCCGCTGGCCAAAGGCACCAATTCGGAGTACGCCAACCAGAACTCCTACAACTCTATCCAGATACACGGCGGTTCAGGCTTTATGCTCGAATATGCCTGTCAGCGTCTCTACCGAGATGCCCGCATCACTTCTATCTATGAGGGAACTACCCAGTTGCAGGTCGTTGCCGCCATACGCTATATCACCAACGGCACATACCTCAACATTATCCGCGAAATAGAGCAGGAGACTGTCAGCGCCGAGATGCAGCCACTCTTCGACCGCGCCAAGGCCCTCACTGCAAAACTCGAAGCGTGCGTGAACTACATAAAGGAGGCCCAAAACCAAGAACTTCAGGACTTGGCAGCACGCCACCTCTATGACATCACCGCCAACACCATGATGGCACATCTCATCACACTCGATGCCAGCCGTGCACCAGAACTCTTCGCCAAGAGCGCACAGGTGTTCCTCAACATAGCCGAGGCTGAGGTGGAGAAGAACGAAAAATACATTCTCAACCTCAACGCCGACCAGTTGGCAAACTACAGGCAACAGGAGGGATAAGCCAAACAGACATACATGCCAAATGCCCGTTGTGTGCATTTGGCATAACGTTATAAATCACAGTCACGGGTTTCATTTGAATGAAGCCCGTGATTTTTTTGCATTTCTTTTTGCAAAAACGGAGGAAATTTTCTATCTTTGCCAACATACTCATATATTACCCCATCTACCATGACACAGACTAACAACAAGTTACGGGGAAAATCTATTGTACACAAGAGTATTCTTATACTCATGGTTGCACTTTATTGTTCCTGCTTCCCAACAAAATCATACTCCCAAACAGGCAAGAAAGCCATACTCTACAAAAACGGTGTAGAACTGCACTGCATAGATTGCGACAGTATTTCCATCAGAATTACCGACGAGCCTGACATTCCGGATTTCCCCGACAACGTGTTTGTTTTATACAACCGTGATGTTTATTGCGGCAAAAAGGTCAATCTTTACAAGCCTGATGGCACTTTGTTTCGCCCCTACAGAGCTTGTTATTTTAAAGTGCACAAGAAAGACTGGTATTATTTAGGCAAAGAGACTTTAACCGAGGGAGAGCGAGACTACGACATTGTCCATGTCTGGAAAAACGGGGAATACTTTTATGGGTATCAAGCTAAAGACATCTGGGATTTTTATATGGGCATGGAAGTGGACGGAGAGGATCTGTATCTTTACGGATATACGGGAGAAAACAATGATTTCTTCTACCAGCATAACGAAACCTTCAATTACCGTTACCGCTCCCCTAAAAAATACGTAAGGGATTTTTTGGTCAACGAAGGCAAGAAATATTTTGTGTACTACTTGGAAGTGGAGCCCTCGTTTCATTCCGGCAACAGCTGGGTTTCACCAGTGAGAATTGTCGGTGTGGAATGTGACGGCAACATGACGGAACTTCAAGAAAGAGACGGCACAAAATTCGACAATACAATAGGGGAATGTAAAATTCACAACGGGAAACCATATGTCTGTGGAAATACACGTATCAAATCTTCTCCCCAAACACTCGGAGACAACCCTCCTGACATATTTCATGGATTCATCACTTGCCCTGGTGATTTCTACCATGAACTAAAAGACACACACGTTGTTGAGAAATTGGACGTTGACGACAACGGCACATATTATGCAGTAGCACTACTACAAACTTCTAACAATAGAAGAAACTGGGCAGTTTATTCAAACGGGAAGAAACTATACGAGCTGCCTGTCCCTGAATATCTTGACGATTCCTTAACTAAAATTACGCGACTCAGTATAGGAGGAGTGTCAGTAATAGACCACAAGGTGTATGTCTATGGTCAGTTTATTGGCATACAAGAAGACGACGGAGACCACGATTATCTTTATGCTGGTTTTCTATATAAAGACGGAGAATTGATATGGGGCCCAAGTCCCGACAATGAGATTTCAGACATAAAAAAGAAACAACAGAAATGAAAAGACTTTCTATTTTGATTGGTTGCATGTGTGTTGCATTCTTTGTCAATGCACAATCGCTGTATTACATACACAACGGAGTTCACTCCGACCTGCTCTCCATGGAAAGGCTGAAGAAATTCGTCATCTATAAAGACCACATAAAACTCTTGGCTTCTGACGATAGCGAGATAGCCTCTCTGGAAATAACCGACAAGATGTCGTTTGTGATAAAAGACAACGACACTGATCCGTCTGCCATTAAGGACTCCCGAACTGCACGGGGTGACGGATATGACATAGACTTCGAGGCAGGATGCATACATCTGTACAACGTTTCGAAAGGAACAAAAGCCTTTCTCTACAACCTCAACGGACGACTCGTAAAAGAATTCAGAGTTACGGAAAACCAAATCAACACATTGCCGATTTCAGATATTCCGCAAGGCTACTATATTCTATCCTTAGGGCCGAAGTCGCTAAAGTTTAAAAAATGACAACATGAAGAAACCGTTTACATTGATTTGCCTTGTTGTTCTCGGCCTTAATTGTGCGGCGCAAAACAAAAAGGTCATGGAGTTTTATCTGCACGGTGAGCAACAACTGATGGTAAATATGTCAGGCATTGACAGTGTTGTGTGGGTGGCAAGAGACACCGCACCTGACGAACCTCAGCCTGAGGCCATTGACCTCGGCCTCTCTGTTAAATGGGCGTCGTTTAATGTCGGTGCAAAAAAGCCAGAAGAATATGGTGATTATTTCGAGTGGGGAGAACCGACAACCAGCATTACCATTGTCAACGAGTCAACCTACAGATGGTATGACATCAATACCAAACGCCTCACAAAATACTGCACAGACCCAGCCTATGGCATTGTAGACAACAAGAAAACATTAGATCCTGAAGACGATGCCGCTCATGTAGCTTGGGGAAAGGGATGGCGCATTCCCACAATCGCCCAGATTGACGAACTTATAACGAAATGCAATTGGCGTTGGACCACCTTCAACGGTATCAATGGTTATATAGTCTCCAGCAAGAAAAACAGCAACTATATCTTTTTGCCTGCGGCCGGCTTTGTGGCTTATACAGGTATTGCAAACTGCAACATCGTTGGCAGCTATTGGTCCCGATCTCTCTTTACGGAATACAGCTATGACCAAGGGGCTTGCCTGCTCAGTATTTCTTCGGAGAGAGTCAGTGGCTCAAGAGGCTGGAGCCCACGCTTCCATGGTCGCAGCATCCGCCCTGTCTGTAAGTAGCAGAAGGTATCAATGGCAGGCATCGCACAATAACCCTCGTCACATCTTTCTCTATTGCCCTACACGCCTACTGTTGTTTATTCTTATTGGCAAACAACACTATCGTGTAGGGCTACTACTATATCTACCTCATCTTCCGCACAAGGAAACCTTTGCGGACAGCACTAACCGTGCTTGCCGGCCACATGGGTTAAACCCAAATCGGTCATTAGGTCGTAACCGACATCTTTTTTATCACTTCGTAAAGGCTAACGACCAAACCGCACGATTCGTGAAAAGATAGGACTTCCTATCTTACCATACTCATAGAAAAAAGACTGTAGCGCACCCCGATTGCTTCACAGTCTTTTTTCTATGAGTTGACAGTGCAGTTTTCACAATAAAGCGTTATTTTTGCAACAAAACAAAAACACGCAGACAGACTATGAACGTAAGAATAGACCCTTCTTGGCAACAACACATCGGGGCCGAGTTCGACAAACCCTATTTTGCCAATCTCGCAAGCTTTGTGAAGCAGGAGTATGCCACGACAACGTGCTATCCGCCAGGTCAACTGATTTTCAATGCCTTCAACCTCTGTCCTTTTGACAAAGTAAAGGTTGTAATTATCGGCCAAGACCCCTACCATGAACCAATGCAGGCACAGGGGCTGAGTTTCTCCGTGGCCGACGGGGTGGCGCTGCCTCCCTCGCTACAAAACATATTCAAAGAGATAAGCAACGACTTAGGCAAGCCCATGCCGCAGTCAGGCGACCTGACCCGCTGGGCACGCCAAGGAGTGTTGTTGCTC
>OJNH01003361.1_pt1 | contig 10318 bp, 14 predicted proteins | sample 1597361 | NCBI WGS metagenome assembly OJNH01 (sample SAMEA2452136, study PRJEB22498) | human gut metagenome | biome: human feces; feature: human gut; material: feces | place: Australia | collected 2012
AACGCAAGAAGTTCATACGCAAATGGAACGAGGATAATAAAAATTGGTGCGAGTGTCGACATAAACGCAAAGCGTTTAAACGTGCAATGATAAAAAACGGTTATACGATGTAATCAAACAGAAAATGTGAAAGTGAGGTGATAAGAGTGACTGAAAAGCAAAAGTTGTTTTGTGAGGAATATTTGATTAGTTTGAACGCAACGCAAGCGGCAATAAAAGCGGGGTATTCAAAAAAAACAGCGAATAGGATAGCTTCTGAAAACTTGTCAAAACTTGACATTCAAGAATACATACAAAAACGGCTGAAAGAGAAAGAGGACGCTCTTATTGCCAAGCAGGACGAGGTATTGAAAACGCTTACGGCTGTTATGCGACGTGAGAAACCCGAAACGGTTGTTGTGACGTGCAAAGCACGTAAATCACACTATGACGACAAGGGCAAGAAAGTCACTGACGAGGCGGAGCAACCGATATGTGTTGAAATACCGACAAAGGTGTCTGACGTAAACAAAGCGGCGGAAATGTTGGGTAAATACTACGCATTATTCACAGAGAAATTAAACGTTGACGGAGATATGGACTACAGCATTAAGATTGATTACGGAGGCGGTGACGAATGAACAACATAACAGTACCGTTCAATCCGATATTCAAACCTGTACATCAATGCAAGAAACGTTACGTTGTAATGAAAGGCAGTGCCGGAAGTGGCAAGAGTGTTGATACTGCACAGCTATACATATTGCGTTTAATGCGTGACAAAGGTCGTAATTTGGTATGTGTGCGAAAGTCCGATATAACTAACCGTGACAGTACGTTTGCCGAGTTGGAAAGTGCCATAAACCGTATGGGCGTTGGCAGAGCGTGGAGAGTTACGCAAAGTCCGTTGTCGTTCACCTGTATAAACGGCAACAAGATTATATTTCGTGGTGTAAACGATAACAAGCAACGTGAAAAATTAAAATCAATCACATTTGCAAACGGTAAATTAACCGATGTATGGATTGAAGAGGCTACGGAGCTTGTGCAACAGGATTTTGAAATTATAGATGACCGTTTGAGAGGTGAACTCCCCGACGGTCTTTTTTATCAGATAAAATTGACATTTAATCCTGTATCGTCAAGTCACTGGATAAAGAAAGTGTTTTTCGATATACAGGACGATAACGTCTTAACGCACCAAAGCACATATTTAACAAACCGATTTTGTGACGAGGCATACAGACAACGTATGCTACGTCGTAAAGAAGTTGACCCTGAGGGCTACAGGATTTACGGACTGGGTGAATGGGGCGAAACAGGCGGATTGATATTCTCGAATTATCGCATTGAAGAATTTGATACAGATATGAGCCGTTTTGACGCTATGGCAATAGGTCAAGACTTCGGATTTAATCACGCAAATGCTATATTGACGTTAGGTTATAAGGACGGCGATATTTATGTTTGTAATGAACTGTATGTACACGAAATGGATACGACCGAAATTATCACTAAAGCTGACGGGAAGTTCAGCAAAAGTCTTGCAATGTGGTGCGACAGTGCAGAGCCGGACCGTATAAAAATGTGGCGAAAGGCAGGCTATCGAGCAAGGGCAGTTGTTAAAAATCCGAACAGCATACAATCGCAGATTGACTGGTTAAAAGGCAGAAAGATACATATTCATCCGTCTTGCGTGAATGTAATCAAAGAGATACAGCAATGGCGTTGGCGAGTTGATGAAAAGTCGGGCGAATATACGGACGAACCTGTCAATGTATTTGATGACGCAATGGCGGCACTGAGATACGGCGTTGAGAGTTGGCGCAAGGATAAGAAAGCTAAAATCTATTCAAGAGAGGAGTACGGAATATGATAATTGATGAAGATATAGTCGCAGGTGGTGTGACACCGTTTATCATAACGAAATTGATTGAACGACACGAGCGAGAGCGACAGAGATACCGATTATTGCACGATTACTATATGGGCGACCACCGCATTTTAAACCGCAGAAAAAGGGGCAAAAACGTGGCAAACAACCGCATAATGTGTAATCACGCAAAGTACATAACAGATATGACGCAGAGTTATCTTGTCGGCAATCCCGTAACATATGCGGTGTCGGACGAATACGATATTGAGGCAATCAAAAACGAATATTTGGAACAGGATATGCCGAGTGTGGACAGTGAAATCGTAAAAAATATGAGCATTTACGGCAAAGCATATGAACTGATTTATGCAGACGAAAAAAGCAAGCCGAGAAGTGTCCGATTGGATCCGGAGCATACATTTGTATGTTACTCACAGTCGGCATTTGAAAAGCCGTTGTTTGCGGTGTATTACTACAAGAAATACGACCTTGACGGCTACTGCACAGGCAGTATTTGTCGTGTGTATGATGAATCGTTTATATATACATACACAGGTCTTGACAGCTATACGGCATTATCATTGCAAAATGTTGAACCGCATTACTTTTTTGATGTACCTATTATCGAATACAGAAATAATACGGAAATGCAGGGCGATTTTGAACAGCTTATAACGCAGATTGACGCATACAATGTGTTGATGTCAGATAGAATTAATGACAAGGAACAATTCGTCAATTCACTGTTGTTTTTGTGCAACTGCGACCTTGACACCGAACAGGCAAAAAAATTATTGGTAGAACGTATCTTAATGGGTGACGGCGACGCGAAAGCGGAGTATCTGTCAAAGGTGCTGAACGAGGCTGATACAAAGGTGTTGCGTGATGACATCAAGGACGATATACACCGTCTGTCACACGTTCCCGATTTGTCGGACGAAAGTTTCGGCAACAACTTGTCGGGTGTGGCAATAAAGTACAAGCTGTTGGGATTTGAACAGCACGTCAAGAACAAAGAACGTAACTTCGCTAAGACGTTGAGAAAACGTTTAGAGATTTACAATAATTTCTTAGTGACATTAAATGCAATGAAAGAAGTGCCGTCGCACAGAGTTGACATTGGATTTACGTATAACTTGCCTGCGAATGAGTTGGAAATTGCACAGATGATTAATTACCTCAAAGGTCTTGCGTCTGACGAAACATTATTAGAGCGTCTGCCGTTTATAACAGACGCAAAGGAAGAAGTTGAAATCGCACGCAGAGAGCAAGCGGAAAAATCCGCCGAAGATATGCGTGTTGCTGAAAGTTCGGCAAGGAAAGTAAACTACAATGAAGAGTAAGGCATATTGGGTAAAACGTGCCGTTGAAGTTGAAACATATTTACAATCGCAAGCGGACAGCATTAAGGACGGTGTAATTAAGGCATATGAGCGAGCAATCAAGAATGTAAACAATGACATTGAGAAAACGTTTAAAGCCTATATTTCAACCGATATACCCGAAAAAGAGGCACGTCGGCTGATGAGTATAGCCGACAGCGACAAACAGTACGAAGAACTGCTTGAACTGTACGACGAAACAGACGACAAGACGGTCAAAAAAGAAATTCTAAACCGCATAAATGCACAGGCATACGGTGCGAGAATTAGCCGATTAGAGGGACTGAAACGTAATGTATATATTTACTTTAGGCACGTTGCAAACGAGGCTATAAAGGAGCAAAAGAAACTGTATGACAGTGCGGTAAAGACGGCGTATTATACGAATATTTTTGATACCGCACAAGGTTTAAACTGCGGTATTGATTTTCCACTTGTACCGCAAAAGGCGGTTAATAAAGTGTTAAGTGAGCCGTGGCACGGTCACAACTACAGCGAGAGAGTGTGGATACATAACGACAGATTTATACAGGCAGTCGGACAGACGATTGAGGACGGTATAATCAGCGGTCACAGCGTAAGCCGTATGACCGACAAGCTGATTGATTACGTCAAAGATACTGCACCGGGTGGAATACGAACATCAGCCGAAACACTTGTGCGAAGTGAAACGGCTCATTTTATGAACCAAGGTCAAAAGATGGCGTATGAGGAAATAGGTATAAAACAGTATCGTTTTGTTGCGGCACTGTCTGAATTGACGTGTGACAGGTGCGGAAGTCTTGACGGTAGCGTGTTTGATACGGATAAAGCCGTTGAGGGCGAAAACTTCCCGCCGATACACCCGCGCTGTCGTTGTGTTACGGTTATGGCAGACGTGAATTTGTCAACTCGTATCGCCCGTGACCCGCTTACTGGCGAAAATTACAAGGTTGACGGAAGTATGACGTTTGACGAATGGAAAAACAGTTTGTCGGACGAACAGAAAAATGCGTTAAAATATGTTGCAAATAGTGAAAAACGTGGTATAATAAAAGCAAGGAGTGGTTCGGTTGCACTTGAAAACCAAAGATATGGAAGAAATAAAGTTACACTTGTGAATAAAACTTATATTGAAAGCGGAGAATATAAACGTAAGTTTGATAATATAAGTGAAAATAAAGCGGTTAATAAAACATTATACGATTGTGCAAAAGCGGCGTTAAAGCACAGAAGCGGCACAAAGTTTGAAGATATGTATTGGATTGACGGTAATACGGGTGAAATTATAGCAAGCGCACTTAATGAAAAAGAAACAAGCGGTGTTGCTAAGTCTAAACGTCGGAATAAGGTTTTGGCACGATATGGAAATATTTATGCCATACATTCCCACCCTGCAAGTATGCCGCCGAGTGCAACAGATTTTAATTGTTTCTTTGAACAGGGATATAGTAAAGCTTTTGTTGCTTGTCACGACGGAACTTTGTATTCGTATACTTCGGAACAGGAAGTTTCTATAGAGTTATATAATCTATACGTAAGCAAGTTTGCAAGTAATGGTTATTCTGAAAAAGAAGCACAGTTAAAAGCATTAGCGAAATTAAAAGAAAATCATAAAATAGATTTTTGGGAGGTGGTTTAAATGCCTAATTTTCTTATAGATGACAGACCTGTTGACTTATCACAATTTGAGGGATTTACAAGTGAAGATATAGACGAAACAATAATGTATTTGGAAGAACAGGAAAGATTAAGGATTGAACGAAGTAGACATCAGACAAAATCAGAACAAGTTGAGGACTTAAAACGTTGTGAATGCGAGTATAAGACATATATAGATAATATTCGCAAGAAAAGACTTTTGAAAACAGGATAAATATAAAGCACGTTGTTAGACGTGCTTTTTTGATACATTGAAAGGCGGTGATAGTGTGAGCATAGGCACAACATACACATAGAAGAAAGGAATGGTGATCCGATTATCTCCCTGTTAGACGTGGGGTTATACGTCTTATTTTTATACAATTTTTTCAGAAAGGAATGATTTGAATGGCAGATACAGCAGAGCAAACAGAAAATCAAGAGCAAGAGAAGTCCACAGAGCAGAAGTCAACCGAACAAAAAGACGGCGACAATCAAAAGGCGATTGACGAAGCATTAGCGGCGGCAAAAGCGGAGTGGGAAAAGGAAGTTGAAGAAAAAATAAAAAAAGCCGAAGAAGAGGGCATGAGAAAAGCCAAGTTGACAAACGAGCAAAGAAAAAAAGAGGACGACGACAAGGAACGAGAAGAATTTGAAAAAGCAAAGGCAGAGTTTGAACGTGAAAAAATCGTTGCATATGCCGAAACGGAACTTGCCAAAGTCGGATTGTCTGCCGAGATTGCAAAGTACATTGTAGCAGAGGACAAGGATAGCACAAAGGTGGTTATCGACAAGATAAAAGAAAGCTACGACAAAGATGTACAAGCAGGTGTTACCGAGCGTTTAAAGGGCAAAACACCGGATTTAAACGGTGGCAGTGGCGGTCACAACACAGGCAGTTTTATGGACATAATCAGAGAAAATCAAAGATAGGAGTGAAATAAATGGGTTATTTAAAAAATGAATTGACAGGCTTTGTGCCTGTCGAGCAAGCAACAGAAATCATCAAAATGGTGACAAGGGGTTCAAGTGTTTTAAGAATGGCGAAAGTCGAGGAAATGAAACACGAGAAGAAAAAGTTTAACGTACTTACAGACGGTCCGGGTGCTTACTGGGTCGGTGAGGGTGAAAGAATTAAGACAAGCGGTGCTACTTGGATTCACCCTGAAATCGAGGCTAAGAAGTTAGCCGTTATTATTCCGGTAACAAAGGAAAAGTTGGAAGATACGACTATCAGCGTATTTGAAGAACTAAAGCCGGAAATCGCAGAGGCATTTTACAGAGCGATTGACGCGGCGTGCATTTTCGGTACAAATTCACCGTTCAAGACAAACATTATGAACGCTATAGACAGCAAGCATATGGTTGTTATAGACAACACAAATATTGATATTGCTATGTCTGACGCAATGTCGATGATTGAAGAAAACGGCTATGACCCATCGGGATTTATCGGTCGTATCGGTGTTAAGAATATGCTGAGAAAATTGCGTGACGCAAACGGCGCACCTGCATATGTCAACGGTACAACAGGCGGTGAGCTGTACGGTCAGCCTATCGAATTTGTACGTAACGGTGCGTGGGACAATAAACGTGCCGATATTATCACAGGTAACTTCAAGTATGCCGTTGTCGGTATGCGTGCGGGTATCAATTACGAAATTTTGACCGAGGCAACACTACAAGGCACTCTTGACAGCGACGGTAAGCCGCTATCACTTGCCGAGCAAGATATGGTTGCAATCAAGGCTACTATGCGTTTAGGTTTCCTTGTTGTCAAGGACGACGCATTTGCCGCATTTAAGAACGGTGTTCCGACACTTGGCGAATTGACAGTTGAATCGGTTGCAGGAACAACAGGGTTATTACAGTATCGCCAAAGCCTATCGGCGGTCACAAGTTGGTTTACAAGACTGTCGCAAGCACCGCTCCAAGTGTTGCGTATGACGACGATTTGTCGAAGTGGACAGAGTTTAACAACGGTGACGAAATCACTGCGACAAACGGTCACAAGATTACAGTTGCGGAAGTTACCGCAGACGGCAAAGCGAGAAAGTCGGGCAGTGCCGACGTTGTAAGCGGTGAATAATATGGAACAGTTGGGGACACTAAAAATGTTGTTGGGAATTAAGGACGACGAGCAAGACGGCTTGTTGTCCTTTTTGATTGACGACACAATTAATATGATTATGTCTTACTGTCATATTGAGGTTTTGCCCCGTCAGCTTGAAAGTCTTGTTCCGAAGATTGCGGCGGATATGTACAGAATAAAAGGCTATGGGGACAGTAAAAGTCCCGAGGTAGTCAAGAGCGTAAGCGAGGGCGAACGTTCCGTGACATATGCCGAAAATGATAATGACGAGATTTTCAGCAATTATTATAAACGTCTTGACCCGTTCCGTAAACGAAAGGGGCGTGTTCCGAGTGACATCAGTATTCAGTGATTTTTACGATAAGACTGTTATAATCGCAGAATACGAAATTGACGACTATACAGGTAAAACCGAAAAGACTGTATTGTCCGAAATCAAAGCCGATGTACAACCGTACAGCGGTGGCAGAGCAAGAGAGCAATACGGTTTGGATATAGAATGTCAAATGCGTATGTTCTGCGATATGTCAGACGACGTAAAGGTCGGTAACAGGGTTGAATATGACGGCGACATATATGATATAACATATGTGCAGAAATGGGACAGCGGTTTGGTAGCAATGCTCGAAAGGAGTAGGCTGAAATGAATTTTTCAATCGAGGGGATAGAGAACGTTGTTGACAAGCTGACACAGTATGCGTCGGGCGATAAAATACAGCGAGGTTTGGCAATGGCGGGTGAAGTCGTAAGAGCGCACGCAGTGGCAAACTGTCCTGTTGCAACAGGACGTTTAAAGGGCAGTATCGTAAGCCAAGTGGACGGTGACAGCGTTGCAATCGGTCCGACTGCCGATTACGGTATTTATGTCGAATTCGGCACAGGCTCAAAGGGTGATAAATCTGTTTCGCATACGTCAAAAAGACACTGGACGTATTACAGTGGCGGTCGATTTTACACAACGTCGGGGCAAGCACCACAGCCGTTCCTCGTACCTGCACTGAAAAATAACATCAGCGAGATAATCGCTATGTTTAAGGAGGTGTATAACTCGTGAAACGAGTTATAGCAAGCAAATACGAAGTATTTGTGTTAGCGTAGGGAGGATGATACGGTGTTTGATATTGGTTTGGAATTGCGGGACATTTTAAAGCAGATAGACGGTGTAAGTGTATGTTTTGCTTATCCCGATAATTTTAATAAATTGCCCGCAATAGCATATTACACGCTAACGGACAAAGGCTCAATGTCATATGACAATACGGTCGTTACGAATGATACAACTGTTCAGATTGATATTTACGCCGATTATCCGCAAACGTGTTTTGAATTGTCGGAGAGGGTATATAAATTGTTGACTGATAATGAATATTATCACGAAATGACAATGGACGTACCCAATCCCGACGACAAGAGTATAAAACATAGGACAATGAGATTTACGAAAGTAGTAGAAAGGAATGATTGATTTATGGCAAATACAGAGAAAAGAAAACCACTACCTACAATAGGTGTGGACAAGTACACATTTTTCGCAGTTTTAACAGACACATCAGAGGGTGCAACATATGGCGATCCGTATAATTTGAGAGGTACTGTCGAAATTGCACCGACAGACGCAGGCGGCAGTGATGTTTTTGACGCCGATAACGGTGCGTATGAAACATCAAACTACATTGAAAAATTAGGTCACGACATCACAAATGCCGATATTCCGCCGGAAGTTGATTCAATGTGGCGTGGACTGACACAAAAAGACGGTGTAGTAGAGGTCGGCAACGATACAAAAACCGTTTATTTCGGTGTTGCGTGGAGAATTATGAAATCCGACGGCTCATACCGTTATGTGAGATATTACAAGGGTTCATACAGTTTTGCATCGAATGTCGGAGGTAAAACAAAAGCGTCAAGCGGTGCACCGGAAAAGCAAACCGCAAAGGCTACATATACAGCCGTACAGCGTGATTTTGACAACAACTATTACGCATACTTTGACGAAAGCGATTTGCCGGAAGGCGTTACAAAGACAGAACTTGAAGAAAACTGGTTTAAGGATATGAACTACTATCCGGTGAAGAAAGCACTGTAAAATAAACGTAATTTGACATTATATGAGGTATAGTGTAGAATAAAAATAGGCTGAAAAGCCTTGATATATGGAGAGCGGTGGCGGCTCTGTTTCGGAAAGGAAATATTATGAGTGAAACCACAATACAACTTGTATTGATTTTGCTTATTGTATGGATATTAAAGAAATAACCGCCCTAACGCAATAGGACGGTTATTTGGGTAGAAAATATTTTCTACACTAAATATAAACTAATGTATTAGAAACGGCTGTTTACCGTTCCTCTTATATCTAAATTATAACACAATAAAAAATGTATGTCAAGCACGCATATAGCGTGCTTTTTGTATGCAATGAATTAGGAGGAATATTATGCAACACACATTAACATTTAAACACGATAATAAAAAATACGTTTCAAAGCCGTTCGACTTTGAGGCAATGTGTATTATTAATGACGCACATAACGATGAAAATAAAAACGGACCGTTAAATATCTGCCGAGAGGCGGTGGACTATATGTTCGAGGGAACGGACGCAACGCAGGATATTATTGATGCCATTGATGTAGGCACACATTCAAGACTATGTATGGAATTATGGAAATTCTATATAGACGCGTTGACAACAAAAAACGAGTAAAGGGCAGTAATTCCTCAAAAAGCCAACCACTGCGTACTTTGTACGCAGATTGGTTTAGGCAAAGAGGGTTATTGCCGAATGTAATATCAAAGCAAAATCCGTTTGTTTTGTTTAAAATGATAGACGATTTGGAAGATGATACGGAAGAGGTCTATACAGGAAACGACCCGTATTTAAAAATGTTTTATGGAATGTAGTGAGGTGATTTGTAGTGGCTGACGCGGCGGAATTAGTAGTAAGAATAAGAGGTGATGCGTCGGATTTAGAGGCAACAATAAGCGGTGTATCGCAACAACTCGAAGAATTGGAACGAACACAAAGCAATACAAAAGGTGTGAAAGGTGTAAGAGAAAGCACAAGTGCATATCAAGGTCTTGCAAGTCAGCTTAAAGATACCGGAAAAGGTATAAAAGAAGTCGGCGAAAATATTGACACGATAACAAAACCGATACAATACGCATCAACGGCTCTTGCCGCAGGCGGTGTTGCGAGTGCCAAGTTTGCGATAGATTTTGAGGATAGTTTTGCCGGAGTTAAAAAGACGGTTGACGCTACACCGGAACAGTTAGCCAAAATAAAGCAAGGCATTATTGATTTGTCAACAACAGGTATTGACGGCAGGGGCGCGATACCACAAACAACGACTGAACTAAACGAACTTG
>OJNH01003369.1_pt1 | contig 10305 bp, 10 predicted proteins | sample 1597361 | NCBI WGS metagenome assembly OJNH01 (sample SAMEA2452136, study PRJEB22498) | human gut metagenome | biome: human feces; feature: human gut; material: feces | place: Australia | collected 2012
ATAAACGCTGAAGGCATCTAAGCGTGAAGCCCCCCTCAAGATGAGATATCCCATACGCAAGTAGTAAGACCCCTTGAAGACGACGAGGTAGATAGGGCAGAGGTGGAAGTGTGGTAACACATGGAGCTGACTGTCACTAATAGGTCGAGGGCTTGACCAAAGGAGCGAGGATGTATCATGGATCACAAGACGGCGATGAAAGTTTACTTTCAGGAGTCGGATTTGGAACATGATTGCATTTGAGCGGGATAACATGAATATGTGAGCGCAGCGAGCATATGAATGACCGCGAAAAGGCAGTAACATCTGAGCGTAGGAACGAAGGCATAAGGCATCTGAGTGGGAAGATAATGACCCCGCGAAGAGGCGTAGACGACGCTGGAGTACCAAGAACAAGTTCAACTTTGTGGATGAAAGATACTATATGCAGTTTTGAAGGTACTAAAAAAAGTACCGGAAACATAGTCTAAAGAAGGGACTGTGTTTTTGTTATAATCCTCGATAGCTCAGTCGGTAGAGCACGCGGCTGTTAACCGCGCTGTCGTAGGTTCGAGTCCTACTCGGGGAGCGACAAAAAAGTCCTGTAAACGATTTCGTTTACAGGACTTTTTTTGATCTTTTTGCCATATCGCCATTAAAGATAAGGATTGTACTCTTTATAATCCCATTTCTGGTAATAGATGATCTTTGGAAGCTTCCTATATAGAATTAAAGTGTCCAATTATGGAAAAAAGTGTCCAATTCTGCCAAATGGGTTTACGAAGAGATTTTTTTATTACATTTAATGTGTTACAGGCACATTTATTAAAGACTTTGTATTATTGCATATTTGATACAAAGCGGTTAATTAGGGGACATATGAAAAAAGGAACAAGGGAATAAAAAAGACAAAGGAATTAATTTTAAGAACAGTAGAAAAAAAGCGAAGAAAAAATTGATTATGGATAGTGAGAGTTGACCTACATGCTTAGGCATCCTACATCAGCCAGTAAGACCACAGTCATTGCAACATAAAGATGTTACAATGAAGTAAACATCTTTATGTTGCAATGAAGTAAACATCTTTATGTTGGCACCTTGTAGAGTTTCTCTACAAAAATCTCCAGTACTTGAGAACAGACCCTCTGTACCGCAGATCAAAACAACACACGATACGATAATTATAGCATATTAGGTCTGTGTATGCAATGGAATAACATAATTAATGTAGGAATAATGTAGGAACCTTAATGTAGAAATCGTAGAAATTTGAAATTTCATTTTTGGTTCATTAAAAAAAATAAAAAAAACACTTGCATTCTTGTAAATTATATGATAGTATATTATTCGTTGTCAGACAAAAATTGTCTAGCAAGATGGCTCCATGGTCAAGCGGTTAAGACATCGCCCTTTCACGGCGGTAACACGGGTTCAAATCCCGTTGGAGTCATATATGGCGACTTAGCCAAGTGGTAAGGCATGGGACTGCAACTCCCTGATCATCGGTTCAAATCCGGTAGTCGCCTCTAGTAACCCTCATTTGCACTATGTAAATGGGGGTCGTTTTAGTTTACGCTATATAAAAAAGGAGACTAAGATTGGAGAAGGAATATCAGGATATTTTTAACGAGATTCAGGACACCTTTGGAAAAAGCAAACTGCAGCCAAGCCAGTATTCCGCATTAGCACTTGCATATATTGGGGATGCAGTATATGATTTGATCATTCGGACGATAGTCATTGATCTGGGTGCCGGTCATGTCAAAAATTTTCATAGAATGACTAGTTCTGTTGTAAAAGCAGAAGCTCAAGCTAAGCTCATGAAAATTTTAGAGGACAAGCTTACTGAGGAAGAAGTGGCATATTATCGTCGGGGACGCAACGCCAAGTCAGCAACTTCTGCAAAGAATGCGTCTATTGTGGATTATCGTGTAGCGACCGGGTTTGAAGCGTTGGTTGGTTATTGGTATTTGACGCACCAGATGGAGCGAGCTATGAAATTGTTGCACGATGGTCTGATCGAAGCAGATCAGATGCCTCACAAATAATGTACTCGCATGATTGAAGCAGATCAGATGCCCCACAAATAATGTACTCGCATGATCGAAGTGGATTAAATTGTTTTGGTATGGTAGTGTAAATTGTCAAATTATATAGGAAGGAAGACACATATGGCATACGAAGAATTAACAATAGAAGGGCGTAATGCAGTAATTGAGGCATTTCGTGCAGGGAAAACCGTTGATAAGATATTTGTTTTAGAAGGCTGCAAGGATGGCCCTATTCAAACAGTTTTGCGTGAAGCGAAAAAGCAGAGTACCATTGTCAATTTCGTCAAGAAAGAACGCTTGGATCAATTATCAGAGACAGGTAAGCATCAAGGAGTTATTGCACATTTGGCGGCTTATGAGTATAGCACAGTAGAAGAAATTATGGATCGTGCGGCACAGAAGGGGGAAGCACCGTTCGTTATTTTATTGGATGGAATAGAAGACCCACACAATTTGGGGTCTATTATTCGTACTGCTAACCAGGCAGGTGCACATGGTGTCATCATTCCTAAGCGACGAGCTGTTGGTTTAACTGCCACTGTGGCAAAGACATCCATGTCGGACGGCATACACTGTGACTACGACGGCAGCACACTGGAAGAACTCAAGAAACAGGGGATGTGGTTTGTTTGTGGAGATATGTCAGGAGAGACGATGTATTCGCTTGATCTGACCGGGCCGATCGGTGTTGTGATCGGTAACGAAGGCGATGGTGTCAGCAGATTAGTGAAAGAAAACTGCGACTTTACGGCATCCATTCCGATGCAGGGTGATATTGATTCATTAAACGCTTCGGTAGCGATGGGAATTTTATCATATGAAATCGTGCGCCAGCGGATCACAAAGGGTATAAAATAAGCGCGTTATAGCCAGAGGAACGCTAAGGATATAGAAGTAAGTGTATTATAGCTAGGGGTATGTTAAGGATATCAAGTAGGCACATTTGCAGAAGCAAATCGTATTGGGTGAATGTGAGGTAAGTATGGGGTGTAGTATGAGAGCGTATGAACAGCAGACGATAGAGGAAGTGGTTGCCAGTGCAAAACATGGTAATGATGAGGCTATGGAGTATGTATTGGCTAAATATAAAGGACTCGTTAGAGGGCTTTCGCGAACATTGTTTTTATTGGATGGCGATGAGGACGATTTAATACAGGAAGGGATGATTGGCCTGTACAAGGCAGTCGTAAGCTACGATGAATGTAGAGGCGCTGCATTTGAGACATTTGCCAGTCATTGCATTAATCGGCAGATGTATTCTGCAGTCAAAAAGTCCAATCGTAAAAAAAACGGGCCTCTTAATACTTATATTTCAATCGATTCAGCCAGTGATAGCGATAATGAACAGGGACCGGACAGCGTTAAGCTGTTGGATCGTGTGTCGGCAGGTCTGCATCAAAATCCAGAGGACATTATTATTGACAGAGAAGAAGCCGGTGATATAGAGGAACGCTTATTTAGTGTTTTGAGTGGAATGGAACGAGAAGTTCTATCGTTGTTTTTGCGTGGTATGACTTATCAGGAGATTGCCAGATATATGCAAAAGCAACCGAAAGCAATAGACAACGCATTGCAGCGGATCAAGACTAAATTACGGACGATACTAAGGTGATGACGCCTTCTTCTCATCCAAAAGCTGCATTAAATACTGCAATAGGGCTGCTGAAGATAAAAGAGAAGGAAATTAATCTGCTTTGCTCTTTAAGGTGGAAATAAGCTTTTCACTTCAGTGTTCGGGGACATGATAGAAAACGTATAAATGGGGCTTATAAAACAGAGAAAATGAAAAACAGAGAAAATGAAAAATTTGCTTGCAAATTTAGAGGCGCTATTATATAATATGGATTGTTGAGTGCTGCTATGGCTCAGTCGGTAGAGCGTCGCCTTGGTAAGGCGGAGGTCACGGGTTCAATTCCCGTTAGCAGCTCTGTTGAGGAAGTGAGGATTTCTGTGAAATTCTCACTTTTTTTACAATATAGGAAAATGCTCGTAACCTAGAGGGAAGCCACCAAGAATTGCGTTAGCAATTCTTGCAGAGCAAAACGCTGGTTTTGCTTTTTTTTGTGAAATAGAAAAATGCTGTTATGCAGAGTGGAAAGGACGGGGAATATGGCAAAAGCACTTATTTTTTTAGCAGAAGGATATGAAGAAGTTGAAATGTTGACGGTAGTAGATATGGTTCGCCGTGCAAAGATTGATATTGACATGGTGGCGATCGGGGATCAGAGAGTGGTAAAGAGCTCACATGGAGTATGCATCACCGCCGACAGATTATTAGATGAGGCAGATTTCGCAGAGGCACAGATGCTGATTTTGCCGGGTGGTATTCCGGGAACACCGAATTTACGTGCCTGCGATACACTGTGCCAGCAATTGCAGCAATTTGCAAAAGAAGAAAAATGGGTTGCAGCGGTGTGTGCAGCACCTACTGTGCTTGGTGAACTGGGGATTTTGAAAGATCATCAGGCAACTTGTTATCCAAGTTTTGCAGATCAGTTGATCTGTGGTCAGTATGTTAAGAAGCCGGTTGTTCGTGATGGCAAGGTTATCACAAGTCGCGGAATGGGAACGTGTATTGAGTTTGCAGCAGAAATCATTACGGCATTAAAAGATGCGGAAACAGCAGAGCATGTTAAAACAGCTATCATCTACAACGATCAATATGAGGATTAATCCTTATGAAAGAATACTAAGCCGAGGTTGCATTGTGTAATACACAATACAAAGAATGAGAGATAGTCTCGGTAGAAGAACAAAAAAGACTGCCTTAGAAATTACAGAAAATCCTGTGATTTCTAAGGCAGTTTTATGTTATTTCATGCTTTCGCTCCAAGCCCTCGCATCCAGACGTTCCTCGTAGGCATCTGCTGCGGCATCGTACTCTTCTTCATCATTAATATCTTCTAATTCAAAATCATCATTTCCTAAATCTTTGATGCGGAACACATAATATTCTGTAATGTTTTCGACAAAACCCGGAATCAGAGCGGCATAGAGCCGGCCGTCCACCTCGTAGATTTCATCCACATAAAAGTCTTTATCAATCCCATCCTCATCGGTTAGCGTAACCATAGTTTCTTCAAATTCATATTCTGTATTTTTTGCCATAATAGTCTCCGTTTCTGTATAAAATATTGTTTTAGTTCAAGTGACGGCAACAATATATCTGTGTTATTTGCAAAGGTATTTTCAGTATTCATTTGAAATACCCTCTGAACAGATCATTGCCGAAATAATAGCATATATTATAATGTGAAAGTGCCACAGATGCAAGTTTACCTTGACAAAAAGGCTTTTAGACCTTATATTGTACGAAGGGACTAAATCGTAAAATGTAGAGTTCTGTAACAAAAATACACAAATTTTAAGCGCCAGAGCCTAGTTTTGTGCACAAAAGTATAAATTTGCACGAATCAGGCTGACGAGGAAAGAGATTATCGAAATTTCGGCGGATGTCTCTTCGTACGCTCCAGTGCGTTATGTATTGGCAAATATGCAGGTGACTGCAAAACAAATTCAATACAGTGGAGATTACAGATCCTTCGTTTGCGATGATTGTTCTTAGAAGGCAATCGACGCAGAACCGCATGGGCACAGGATGAAGTCTGAAAATGCACCGGTAATGCTGCAGATAACAGTGAAGAGTGTGGAAATACACCGGTGATGCTGCAGGATATTGTGGGCAGTGCGGGAGGCGTCACAGTAACAGATGGAATCTGCCGATTTGGCAGTAGAACGGAGGAAATTATGTGCGGAATTGTTGGTTATAATGGAGCACGTCCGGTGACGGACTTTTTGTTGGATGCTCTCGAATTGTTGGAATATCGTGGTTACGATAGTGCCGGTCTTGCAACGATCAATGCTGAGACAGGACGGACGAAGTTGCGTAAATGTGCCGGCCGCGTTGCTGATCTGCGCAAAGTATGTGAGAATGACAAGAAGCAGGCTACTTGTGGAATTGGTCATACACGCTGGGCAACACATGGTGGTGTCAGTGACGAGAATGCGCACCCACATCGTCAGGGTAATGTGCTTTTAGTTCATAATGGAATTGTTGAAAATTACGAAGAGCTTCGTGATCATTTTATGTTGAGCAAAGATCTGAAGTCGGAGACGGACACAGAAGTGGTTGCCGGTGTTTTGAACCGTTACTACGATGGAGATCCGCATAAAGCAATTGCACAAACGGTAAAGCATTTAAAGGGAACATTTGCATTAGTTATTATTTTTGATGATATACCGGATGTGATCTATGCAATCCGTAATGTTAGTCCGATCGTGGCTGCACGTACCGAGGACGGCACAATGTTAGCATCTGATGTTGCAGCACTTGGCTCTCATGCTACGGAATATATGGTTGTGCCGGAGTATCAGATCGTTGAGCTGCACAAAGACGATATTAAAGTGTTTGACCTGAAGGGCAAAGAGCAGAAGACAGAGTTTTTGGAGATTGATTGGGATACCAGCCGTGATGGTAAAGGTAAATACCCATTTTATATGGAAAAGGAAATTATGGAGCAGCCGGAGGCATTGCAGGCAACATTAGATCATCGTATTGTTGACGGACATATTGATTTGTCCTTTGATGGTGTGCCGGATGATGTTTTGCAGAATTGTGAGCGAATTTGTGTTGTTGCTTGTGGCACAGCTATGCATGCCGGATTGATCGCCAAAGCGATCGTTCAGTCAAAATTACAAATGCTGATGGATGTAGAGTATGCATCTGAGTTTATGTACTCCAATCCGGTCATTGATGAGAAAACACTGGTATTAGCAATTTCACAGTCCGGTGAGACGATCGATACTTTGGAAGCACTGAAGTATGCGCGCAAAAAAGGTGCCAAGAGTGTTGCGGTTATTAATGTTAAGGGTTCCTCTATCGCCAGAGAGAGTGATTATGTCATGTATACGGTAGCCGGTCCGGAAATCGCGGTTGCAAGTACGAAAGCATATACGACACAGGTAGAAACATTAATGCTCTTAATTGGGCGCATGGCAAAGGTAAGAGGTATTTTCAACGATGCAGCGGAGAAAGAGTATGTTGACAATATGCTTCAGATTCCTGCCAAGTTAAAGGAAGTATTGAATAAGAAACACGACATCCATAAAATTGCCAGAAAGCTGTTAGAGGCAAAAGATGCATTTATGCTTGGCCGTGGATTGGATTATTCTATCTTGCTGGAGGGAGCTTTAAAATTAAAGGAAATTTCCTATATTCATACAGAGGCATATGCGTCTGGTGAATTGAAACATGGTACGATCGCTCTGATCACAGAAGATACACCGGTCGTTGCTGTTGTCACACAGGAAAAGCTAAAAGATAAAGAATTATCTAACATTCGTGAAGTGCAGTCTCGTGGTGCAAGTGTTGTATTGTTTGTACGCGAAAGTATTTCCATGGCAGATGCAGAATATGCAGATGTATTATTATTACCGGATATGGCGGATGAGTTTATGGTATTCCCGGCAGCAGCGGCATTGCAGTTGTTGGCATATTACGTATCGATGGATCGTGGATTGGATGTTGATAAACCAAGAAACTTAGCAAAAGTAGTTACCGTAGAGTGATACGGTAAAAATGAAATTATGAAAGCAATATTGTATATTGCCGGTCATGACTAAAAAAAATGTGTATTTATGGAGGCGAAAGAATGAAATTTCAGGCAGATAAGAAGCATGTTAGTGTAACGGGTAGAACTATTTATCGAGAGGGTATTCGTTATCTGGGATATTCTGCGACATCTATTTCTTTCAAATTCGTAGGAACAAAAGCAACCGCAGAGATTGTCAGTGACGCATCAAAGCATACTGAGAAGGAGAGGGCTTGGATCGCTATTTATTATGGACAGGATAGAGATCCTGCTAAGCGTCTGCGCTTAGAGCAGGACAGGCAGACAATCGTGCTGTTTGAAACGCAACAAACTACGGAACAGCAGATTACTATCGTTAAATATTCTGAAGCAGAATATGCAGCGTGTGGTATTGTTTCCATAGAAATTACCGATGAAGTAAACCCGGGGGAAGAAATACTATTATCGCCGCCGGTACATAAGAAAAGACAGATCGAGTTTTTTGGCGATTCGATCACTTGCGGTTACGGCGTGGAAGGTGATGTGAGTGACGAAATATTTGATACCGCAGATGAAAATCCGGCCAAATCGTATTCATTGCTTACCGCAGAATTGCTTGATGCAGAACCTAACCTGGTATCGTGGAACGGAAAAGGTGTTATCACGGCATATATAGGGGAAGAAGAGGATGCACAGATTGATGATTCCTGGCTGATGCCAATGTTATATGAATACACGGATGCAGGATTGGAACGAGATTATTTTGCCAATGAGCAGTCAGACTGGGAAACTTGGAATTTTGAGGAATATAAACCGCAGCTTGTTGTCATTTATTTAGGTACGAATGATGCGAGCTATACAAGAGATATTCCAGACAGACAAAAACAGTTTGAAGATGCTTATGTAAAATTGTTGCATCAGGTGCACGAGCATAATCCGAATGCAGCTATTATAACAACGATCGGAGCGATGGATCAAAGACTGAATACGGTGATTGATGCTGCGACAGCATGTTTTGCCAAAGTTACGCCAGATTGTACGATTCGTTATGTACAGCTTCCATTGCAGGATGAGGCAGATGGCTTAGGAACTTATTGGCATCCGACGGAAAAGACGAACCGTAAGTGTGCCCGTTTAATTGCAGATGCTGCTAAGGAAATGCTGCAATGGTGATGATTTGAGAAACTTGAGTCTAAGGGAAATGTTGAAGTGGTGAGACGAAGAACTTGAATTCGAGAGAAATGTTGCAATAGAGACATGAGAAACTTGAATCCTAGGGAAATGTTGTAATAGAAATAACTGAAACAGCTCAAATGGGGTGTCGTTATGCGACACCCCATTTTTCAAACAGTTTACCAACAAATTCAACGATCGGTGCCAGTAAAAGCACCATCAGGACAGTCATAACACCAACTTCACCACCCGTGAGAAATCCAAGTATCGTTGCGATCAGATCAATAGAAAGACGAACCGGCTTGAAACAATTTCGACCGGTTTTTTGCCGTATTTTTTCGGTAACGGCAAAAGGTACGGCATCATAAGGTGCCATGCCGTGCCCGCTGTGCATATAGCAGGCTGCAGCAACCACAAAAAGCAGAAGCGCCGGGACCAGAATGCCAATGCGGGCTGCAAGTGGAAGATGTGCAGGCACATGGCATACGTTTGTCCAGACCCAGCCGAAGAAAGCCGAGTAGCCCACCACAACCATATTTCCGATCGTTCCGGTACCGATCAGCCGCCAATCAAGTAAGATGACCAAGATCAGAAGTATCGTATTAAATAATAGTTGATAATTGCCAAAACTAAGTCCCAGTGTCCGGGCTATTCCATAATTCATTGCCGAGCAGGGATCTGTCCCCATTTCCGTCAGAACGAGCAGCGACACGCCGAGTCCCATCATGATCACAGAAATAAGCATTAGCGCAAAGGTTTTCCACCAATGTTTATCTAGCACCGGCATTTGAAAAGTTGTGGTAATAGTCTCTTTTTCATTCATAGTAATTTTGCATTCCTTTCTCTGCCCACGGGTTTAGAGGTATTTCATACTATGTTATGGTCAAAATGTTTCTGCCGTTTTCATAGGAAAAATATTTCTGACTTTTTCGCAGACAAAATGTTTCTTTCGTTCCCGCAGGTAAATATAGACCTTTTGTCCCATGTATCCTATAATAGGGTTATTAGAACAGCCAACGAAAATCATAACATATTACAGAACCAGCGTCAAAAATCAGCATCATTGTTGGAAGATATTATGGTGATTGACAGAGTTGGAAACTTTCATGATATGTTTGGATTGTAAATGAAGGAGAATGATCATGCAGAGATTAAAAACAATGTTAAATTCGATAGATCACAAGGGATACCCAGCATATAAAGGCCTTAAGGGCAGTTACGATTTCGGCGATTATCGGCTTGGTATTGACAAAGTGCAGGGTGATCCTTTTGCTTCGCCCTCTCGGATTTCTCTGGTGGTGCCGCAGAGCACACATGCGATCCCAAAAGAGTTTTACGAGCAAAAGCATCGCAGGATCGCAGTGGAAGATCATTTACTCCGTTTGGTTTGCAGGGAAAGCGAACCATTTAATTTTAAGGCAAAAGGATCCGGAAAAAGTGGATTGATCTCCACCAGCAGACCAGGAGCGGAGGTTATGCGCCGGACAGCAGTGGAAGTTAACAATATAGCATTGATTGTACGATTCGAAGTC
>OJNH01003384.1_pt1 | contig 10268 bp, 8 predicted proteins | sample 1597361 | NCBI WGS metagenome assembly OJNH01 (sample SAMEA2452136, study PRJEB22498) | human gut metagenome | biome: human feces; feature: human gut; material: feces | place: Australia | collected 2012
AGACTCGGATAATTCTTCCAACACAGCATCACTGTCAGAAACTTCTTCAAGCAAATTACCGTCGTCATTATTAAGTTCATCTATAAAATCCAGGTCAGAATCTGATATATCATCGTCTTTTCTGGTCGTAAAAACTTTGTCTACGTCTTTGACAATCTGCTCATCAATGTTTTCCGGAAGTTCGTCCTCTGTATCTTCTTCCATATCTATAACAATATCATTTTCATCTGCTTCGTCAGGGTTAAGTTCGACAATATCTTCAAGCTCATAATTGTTTTCTGCAATAGGAAGTACATCAACATCGTTATCATTAACGGTCAATTCTTCTGTTTCTTCTTCTGCATCCAGCATTTGAGTTGAATCTATATCCAAATCAAAACCTTCCGGCATTTCAATTTCTTCTTCGGCCTCTTGTTCAACAAGAGGTTCTTGTTGTTCAAATTCTTCATTAATAGAGAGTTCTTCAAAATCATTCTCATCAGTTTCCGGAATATAATCTTCAATCTCTTCTATATTTTCCTGAACTGTATCAAAAGATTCTGTAATCGGAATTTCATCATATTCTTCTTGAGGTTCTTGTTCTTCTTGCTCTTCAAGAATTGTTTCATATTCTGCGTTGATGGTTAACTGCTCTTCTTGGTCTTCTTCAAGTTGCAAACTCTCCTCAGCCGGCTCTGCTATATCTTCTTCTTCTCCAAACATGTTTTCAGGAGGAGTTAAGTCTTTTGCGGCTTCTGTTATTACTGCTTCTGATTTTTCTTCTATGTTAGCAAGAATTTCTTCGTTAGTAATCTGCGGTTCTTCAATAATTTCAGGTTCATCTTCTTCGCTGATTTCTTCCAGCTCAGAATCGTCTTCCTGAACAATCTCTTCTTCTTCCGGTTCTTCAATAGGAAGCTCTTCTTGCACTTCTTCCGGCTCAGAAACCGGTATTTCTTTTTCTTCTTCTTCAAAGGTTTCCGGCTGAGATGGAATAACTTCGTTAATCACTTTCAGTGTTGATACAAGAGGTATGTAGTTTACAGCTTCTCCGGTGATGAGATATGTCTGTTTTGGCATAGCTTTTAAGAACGAGCTGTAAATACTGAAGATTTCGTTATTTGTGAAAGATGGTGAAATTATAAAATTATCAAACAAGTTTTTTATATCATTCAGATATTTAAAACGGGAATGAGTTATAAAGGTGGTCGGAATATTTTCAGATGACAAAATATTTTTCAAATTCTTTTTGCTAATGACATTTGAAAGCTCAAGTATAACCTGAGTATTTGGTTTTTGTTGAAGTTTTTCGTACAAAAATGCAAGGTATCTGTTCTGGAATGCAGTATCCAGTTTGGATAAGTCAATAATTGCACATTTAGAATTAAGTATAGCATCGATTTTGTCGACTTCCTGTTTATTTGCCGCAAAATATCCCAGCTTGTCAAACTTTGCAAGTTTATTTTTTAATACAAGCAGCTTGAAAACATGAGATTTGTCGACCATATCATCAACAATTGATTTAAGAGCACCAAATGGCACGAATGGAACTGTTTGTGAATAATCAGATAAATCTTTGAAGATTTCAATAATCATAGATTTACTGTCTGCTGTTGCATCATTTAAACAATCCTGATACATAAAAGCTAGTGATGCGGTATCCAGCGGCAGTTTAAAATCAACTCCGGCAGTAATTTTTTTTGCATCAATCACTCCGAGAGTATCAATGATAAGTACGTTTTTATCTAAATTATTAAACTGTTTAACAAGATTTCTGGCAATAATATTATTTTCTTGTTTATCATCAATACTTGCAAGCATTTTTTTGTCAAAAGAAGAAGCATCAATTATAATGCTTACGCCCTTTCCTAATGTTTCTCCGGCAATAACAGGCGTTTTTGCATTAATTGAATTATTTAGAATATCAAAGGTAAATTCTTTTATTTCAGACTCTTTGGAAGGCAGAGTTTTGTCATACGGCTGTAAAGAGCCATCATACAAAAACAAAATTTTAGCATACGCTATTGAATTTTCGCCAGAGCGTTTTAATTGTGTAACCTGCGCAATGTAGCGCTTTTCAATACCGTCTATTTGAATAAATGACGAAAGGTACACGCTATTGTCTGCTTCAAATTTTACAAAACCATCTCTTACTTCTAAAATCTTCATCGTCTAAATTTTACCATGAACATGCTATTTTCAATAACTTTTTTACAATTTGATACCTTATTTTATTTGTGTTTTAATTTAAATATGAGAGAATTTGATTTAAAAAATAATATTAGAGCTTGTGTAAGGGAGAATAAAAACACTCCGAGAGTAGCGTTAACACTTAATTTTTCGATATCTGTGCCTGAAAAATATTCAGGTGAATATTCCTTAATGAATCGGTTACTTTTGAAGGGTACTGAAAAATATTCATCCGAAGAATTATCTACAATTCTTGATGAAAATGCAATTGATTTCAGTACGGAAATGAAATCGGATTATTTAAGATTTAGATTTGTTTGCCTTAATGAAGATTTTGAAAAAGCTTTATCTATTCTGAAAGAAGTTATTTTACACTCAACTTTTGAAGAGTTTGATAAAGAGAAAACCAAGCTGAAAGGCGAACTTACTGCAGAACTTGACTCTGCAAAGGTAAAAGTTTCTGATTTGTTTACAAAAACCATTTACAAAAATCATTTTTATGGAAATAGCTATACTAAAATTCTTGAAGAAATTGATAATGTTACAAAAGAAGATGTTATTGCTTCTTACCGCGAAATTTTAAATAACAGTCAAAAAACAGCTGCAATCGCAGGTGATGTTGATTTTGACTTGATAGATAAATATTTGGGACAAGATATTCCAGAAGCGAAGGAGGCTGGTTCATTAATACCAATCCCGCAGCCTTTAGAACAGGAGTACACAGAAATAATTAAAGAAGATGCAAATCAGGCACAAATCCTGCAAGGCTGGCGTGTTCCAACGATTGGAGATGATGAGTATCCGGTAATAATGCTTTTAAATATAATTCTGGGTGCGAGCGGTCTTTCGTCTAGATTATTTCTTGAACTTAGAGAGAAAAAAGGTCTTGCATATACTGTAAGAACAGCTTATGAAACACATAAAAAATCGGCTGTTTTTAGTATTTATATAGGAACAGAACCTTCAAATATTCAAACCTCTATTGATGGGTTTAAGGAAGAAATTGAAAAAATTAAAACAATTCCTGTAAGTGAAGAAGAGCTCAAAAATGCTGTCAACAATTTGATTGGTAAACAGCAGTATGTTACGGAAACAAACGGGCAGCAGGCAAATATGATGGCTTATTATTCAATTATGGGTAAGCCTTTTGACTATCAAGCAGAAATTATTGAAAAACTTCATAAAGTTACTCCAAAAGATTTGCTGGATTGCGCCAATAAATACTTCACAGATGATTATATTCTTTCGGTTATTAAACCGTAGGAGGGGATATGAAAATTGCCGGAAACCTCATTAATCCATCAGTGCTTATAATCGGCTGCTTCCACGGAGATGAACCGCAGGGAGAATATTTAATTGAAAGATATCTGGATAAAAAGCCGGATACAAATATAGTTTTTATTCCGTGTCTTAACAAATATGGTACAAAAAACGGTATAAGAACAAATGAAAATGGTGTTGATTTAAATAGAAATTTCCCGACACAAAACTGGGAAAAAACAGAAAAGAACGAATTCTTTGGCGGGGAAGAACCCGCAAGTGAAATTGAAACACGTTTTGTTATGGAAACTGTTGAGAAATATAAGCCGCGGCTAATATTAACACTTCATGCACCATATAAAATTGTAAATTATGATGGTGATGCTCTTGTAGCGGCAAATGCGATTTCTAAAATAATCGGCTATCCTGTAGAAGAGTCAATCGGTTATCCGACACCCGGCAGTTTTGGAACCTGGGCCGGAGTCGAAAAAGGTATTCCGACTATTACGCTTGAACTTGATGAAGAGGTTGAGGTACAATTACTCCAAGAACCTGTTTTTAAAATTTTTGAAATGCTGGAAAAATATTAAGGAATAAGAATGGAAGATATAAAAAAGATTGTAGAAGAGTGTGAGCTAAAGCATATTGCGATTATAATGGACGGAAACAGAAGATGGGCTAAAGAAAGAAATCTCCCGTCAGCTTTAGGCCATAAAAAAGGTGTGGATGCTTTGAAAGCAGCGATGCGTGCCTGTGATGACTTCGGGGTAAAATACCTTACTGTTTATGCTTTTTCAACTGAAAACTGGAACCGAAAGCCAGAAGAAGTTAACTTTCTTATGGACTTACTCGCACAAACTCTTAAAAATGAACTAAAAGAAATGAATGAAAATAATGTTGTAATATCTTTTATCGGCGATACTACAAAATTAAGTTCAAAACTTCAGGAAATTCTAAGAAATTCTGTTGAAACAACAAAAAATAATACCGGCGTAAATCTACAAATAGCTTTTAATTACGGCTCGCGAGATGAAATTGTGCATGCTGTTAGAGAAATTATTGCATCAGGAGAAAAAGATATAACAGAAGACATTGACTGGGTTAATAATTGGAAACAGTTTTTTAAAGCTTTTACTGTAGGAGAATTTTATATTAAACCTACATGGGAAGAAATTGATGAAGCTCATAAAGATATGAAGATGATTGAAATTGATCCCGGGACTGCGTTTGGAACAGGAAAACATGAAACAACTCAACTTTGTATCAATCAGCTAATAAAATATGTAAAACCTGATGATACAGTACTTGATTTAGGATGTGGAAGCGGTATCTTGTCTATAGTTGCAAAAAAATTAGAGGCAGGTAAAATGGCAATGACTGACATCGACCCGGCTGCCATTACTGCATCAAAAGAAAATTTCCAGGTAAATCATATTGCGATGGATGAAATTGATTTGTATGATGGAAATATTATAGATGATGAAGAATTACAGAAAAAAGTCGGATTTAATAAATATGATGTAGTTGTTGCAAATATATTAGCAGATGTAATTATTCCAATATCAGCAATCGTAGATAAATTCTTAAAGAAAGGTGGAATATTTATTTCATCAGGGATTATTTACATGAAAGAAGAAGATGTAGTTGATGCCATAAAGAAAAATCACAAATTAAAATTTATGGAAACAGTAAATCAAGGTGACTGGCGTGCAATTATGGCACAGAAGATTTCAGATTAAAAGAGTGGTATAGAATGTATAGATTTTTTGTTAATGCCGAAAATATATTAGAAGATACTATTTTAGTTACAGGTAGTGATGTTAATCATATAAAAAATGTTCTTCGTATGAAAATCGGAGAAGAAATCCTTATTAGCGATGGAAATGATAAGGAATATGTCTGCAGCATTTTAAATATGGATGATGAAAAAGTTGAAGCAAAAATATTAGATATAAACGGACCGGGAAGAGAATTGCCTATAAAAGTATATTTGTTTCAGGGATTGCCTAAAGGCGATAAAATGGAAACAGTAATACAGAAAATGGTAGAACTTGGAGTTTATGGAATTGTGCCGGTAAGTACAAAAAGGTCAATAGTAAAGTTAGATGCAAAAAAGGCAGCCAATAAAGTGAAAAGATGGAATGCCATTTCAGAAAGTGCAGCAAAACAAAGTAAAAGAGGAATAATTCCTAGAGTAAATGATGTCTGCACATTTAATCAGGCAATCGATATGGCTAAAGAATTAGACATGATTATAATGCCGTATGAAGAAGCAGATGATATGGAAAAGACAAGAAATATCATTAGAGGCTTAAAAAAAGACACATCTGTTGGAATTTTCATAGGACCTGAGGGAGGATTTGCTAAAGAGGAAGTAAATGCCGTTATGGAGGAAAATGGAACTCCAATAACTTTGGGGAAAAGAATTTTAAGAACTGAAACGGCAGGCATGGCTATTATGTCAGTAATTATGTTTATGATGGAAGAATAAGGAGCAAAAATGGAAGCGTATTTTGATAATTCAGCCACAACAGTAGTGACAGAAAATGTAAAGGATATAGTTGTAAAAGTTATGACGCAGGATTATGGAAATCCATCATCTATGCATATGGTAGGTGTAAATGCTGAAAAATATATTAAGCAGGCCAAGGAAAATATATCAAAAATATTAAAAACAGACCCGAAAGAAATATATTTTACATCAGGTGGCACAGAGTCGAATAACCTTGCAATAATAGGAAGCGCTAATGCAAATAAAAGAGCAGGAAATAGAATAATAACTACAAAAATTGAACATTCTTCTGTTGCGGCAACGATGAAATATTTAGAAGAACAGGGATTTGAGATTGTATATCTACCTGTAGATAACAAAGGCATTGTAGCTATGGAAAGCCTTAAAAATGCTATGAATGAAAATACAATTCTTGTTTCTGTTATGTTTGTAAATAATGAAGTAGGTGCAATAGAACCTATTGAAGAAATTGGAAAATATATTAAGTCAGTAAAAAAAGATGTTGTATTCCATGTTGATGCTATTCAGGCATTTGGAAAGTTAGACATAAAACCTAAAAAGCTAAATATAGATATTCTTACTGTAAGCGGACACAAAATTCATGGACCAAAAGGTTCAGGATTTATATATATAAAAGACAAAACAAAAATATCGCCAATTATATTTGGTGGCGGACAGCAAAAAGGAATGCGTTCAGGTACAGAGAATGTGCCTGGTATTGCAGGAATTGGTGAAGCGGCAAGAGCAGCTTATGAAAATTTTGATGAAAAGGTGGACAAACTTATTTCCTTAAAAGACAGACTTATTGATATTTTAAATGAAATGGAAGATGTTACTGTAAACAGTCAGAAAGGGAAAAAAGGTGCACCGCATATTGTAAGTGCAAGTTTTAGAGGCGTAAGAAGTGAAGTACTTCTTCATGCGTTAGAAGAAAGAGGTATTTATATATCAGCCGGCTCAGCATGCTCATCTAACAGACCGGCAGTAAGTGCTACTTTAAAAGCTATGAATATAGATAAAGATTTGTTAGAATCAACTGTAAGATTTAGTTTTAGCACATTAAACACTATTGAAGAAATAGAATATTGTGGGGAACAGTTAAACAGCTTGTTACCTATGCTAAGGAAATACGTTAGAAGATAGAAGGAGAGTAAAATGACACAATCACTTTTGATTAAATATGCCGAGATTGGCATAAAGGGAAAAAATAGATATTTGTTTGAAAATGCCCTTGTTAAGCAGGCAAAGATTGCATTGAAACGTGTAGATGGAGAGTTTGTTGTAACAAAAGAAGCAGGAAGAATTTATGTTACTACAGAATCTGACTGCGATATGGATGAAGCAATTGAAGCATTACAATATGTGTTTGGTATTGTAGGCATTTGCCCAATGATGCAGATAGAGGACAATGGATTTGAAGATTTAGCTAAACATGTAATAAAACATATCGAAGATAACTATGAAGATAAAAATCTTACATTTAAGGTTGCAGCCAGAAGAAGCAGAAAGAATTATCCAATGGATTCCATGGAAATTAACATGGAAATGGGAGGCGTAATTTTAGATGCATTCCCTGAAATGAAGGTGGATGTTCATAATCCTGATATTGTAATTAATATCGAGATAAGAAATAAAATTAATATTTATTCAAAGATAATTCAGGGACCGGGTGGAATGCCTGTTGGAACAGCCGGAAATGGTATGCTTTTATTATCAGGAGGAATTGATAGCCCTGTTGCAGGATATATGGTTGCAAAACGTGGAGTGCACATTGATGCAGTATATTTCCATGCACCACCATACACATCTGAAAGAGCAAAACAGAAAGTTGTCGATTTGGCAAAAATCATATCAAAGTATACAGGACCAATGAATTTATATGTAGTTAATTTTACAGATATACAGATGTATATTTATGACAAATGTCCACATGATGAGTTAACTATCATTATGAGAAGATATATGATGAGAATTGCAGAGTATTTTGCAAATAAAGAAGGCTCATTAGGACTTATAACAGGAGAAAGTATAGGACAGGTTGCAAGTCAGACAATGCAAAGCCTTGCAGCTACAAATGAAGTATGTACTATGCCGGTATTCAGACCTGTAATTGCATTTGATAAGCAGGAAATAGTAGATATTTCATTAAAGATTGGAACATATGAAACATCTATCCTTCCATATGAGGATTGTTGTACAACATTTGTTGCTAAACATCCGGTTACTAAACCAAATATTAATATTATTAAAAGATCAGAAACACATTTGGAAGAAGAAATTGACAGAATGTTTAAGGAAGCAGTTGAAACTGCAGAATTAATCGAGATAAGAAGAGACTAATTAAATAAAAAAGAGGGTAATAAAAAAGCAGGCAAACCTGCCTGCTTTTTTAGCAACATCAATTATACAAGATATGGCTTTAAAACATCTAAAATAGCGTTAACGTCATCTTCGCTATGGATGTTTAAGTCAATTGGTTTAGAAAGATCAAGACTGAAAATTCCCATAATTGACTTTGCATCAATTACATAACGACCTGATACTAAATCAAAATCAGAATCAAATTTTGTTATGTCATTTACGAAAGCTTTTACTTTATCAATTGAATTTAAGCTGATTGTAACTGTTTTCATAATAAATACCTCTCTTAAATATATTTTTATACGTCAATATTAACACGAGGCTGATAATAGGGCAATGATAAAAGTATACAAAATTTAATCAAAAAAATTGTTTGGAGTTTGTAAAAATGTTAAAAGTAGCATTACATAATTTAGGATGTAAAGTAAATGCATATGAGACTGAGGCAATGGCACAAAAGCTGGAAGATGCCGGTTACGAAATTGTACCATTTAATGAAAAGGCCGATGTGTATATTATAAATACATGTTCAGTTACAAATATGGCAGATAGAAAATCGAGACAAATGCTTCATAAAGCTAAGAAAATGAATGAAGATGCAGTAGTAGTTGCAGCAGGATGTTATGTTCAGACAGCAACAGAAAAATTGTTAGAAGATTTGTCTGTTGACATTCTTATTGGAAATAATAAGAAAAAAGATATAGTTGAAGAACTTCAAAAATATTTTGATGATAACAAATATAATAAAAATGTAATTGATATAAATGCTACAAATGAATATGAAGAGTTAGAGCTGGCAACCGTAACAGAACACACCAGAGCTTATATAAAAATTCAGGATGGATGTAATCAGTTCTGTTCATATTGTATAATTCCTTATGCAAGAGGAAGAATCAGAAGTAGGGAATTTGACAATATAAAACAGGAAGTTACAGAACTTGCACAAAAAGGATTTAAAGAAATCGTACTTACAGGTATTCATTTAAGTTCATATGGCAATAATGAAAATAAATTAATAGATGTTGTTGAAATGATTGCAGGAATTGAAGGTGTTGAAAGAATAAGATTAGGTTCTCTTGAGCCGAATATCGTGACTGAGGATTTTGCAAAACGATTAGCAAAAGTTGATAAAATATGTCCACATTTTCATTTATCAATGCAGAGTGGATGTGATAATACATTAAAAAGAATGAACAGACATTATACATCTGACGAATATTTTGAAAAATGCGAACTTTTAAGAAAATATTTTGACAATCCGGCATTTACAACGGATGTAATCGTTGGATTCCCAGGTGAAACGCAGGAAGATTATGAAATCTCAAGAGAGTTTGTAAAAAAAGTAAGATTTTCAGAATTACATGTATTTAAATATTCAAAACGAGATGGCACTGTTGCTGCAAAAATGGAAAATCAGATTCCTGAACCTGTAAAGACAGAAAGAAGCGAGGATTTGATTAAAGTTGGCGAAAATCTTACAATGGAATATAGAAGAAAATTTATAGGAAAAAAGGTAAGTGTATTGTTTGAAGAAATAATTAATGTAGCAGGAGAAAATTATTGGGTAGGTCACACAAAAGAATATATTAAGGTTATAATGAAGAGTGACAAAGACATATCAGGAGACATTAAAAACGTTTCATTAATTGGATTCGCAAATGAGTGTTTAAATTGTGAAAATATTGAAAAAAAAGGTGGGGGCAAGGAAATAATGCTTGCCACAATATAAGTTTTATATTAGTATAAAGGTACATGGAAAATGCCAAAAGGGCAAAAGGACGGGATAAGATGAGTAATTTAGGAAACACACAATACTTCAAAGTTCCACAGGAACAGAAGTTAGGCGTTGAAGAAATTTTAGAAAGAGTATATCAGGCGTTAGCAGAAAAAGGATACAATCCGGTTAACCAGATTGTAGGTTATATTATGTCCGGAGATCCTACATACATTACAAGTCATAATAATG
>OJNH01003395.1_pt1 | contig 10254 bp, 9 predicted proteins | sample 1597361 | NCBI WGS metagenome assembly OJNH01 (sample SAMEA2452136, study PRJEB22498) | human gut metagenome | biome: human feces; feature: human gut; material: feces | place: Australia | collected 2012
CTTGAGATTGAATAACTTTTTTATACCAATAAAAAGATTTTTTAGGATAACGTTTTAATTCTTTTAAATCTTCAAAATCACGATCTACATAAACGAATCCATATCTTTTTCTAATTTCTTTATGACTACTTAAAAAATCAATAGGACTCCATGCAAGATATCCCATTAAATCTACACCATCATGTTCAACAGCAGTTTTAATAGCTTGGGTATGTTTTTGATAATATGAAATACGTTCATCATCATAAACCTTACCATCTTTGAGTGTTTCATCTATTCCAATACCATTTTCAACAATAAAGAGTGGTTTATGATATCGATGATAAAAATCAACAAGGGAATATCTTAATCCTTCAGCATCTATTTGCCATCCCCATTCGTTAGCTTTATAATATGGATTTTTTAAAGCTCTTTGATCAAAAATAAGCGCATCTTCTAATTCATTTTGATCTTTTATATCTTCAAAAGAAGAAATAACATTACTACGATAATATGAAAAAGCAAGATAATCTATTTTCTTTGATGCATCTTTAATTATATCTTTTTCTTCTTGAGACATATTTAATTTAATATTTCTATTTTTTGCGTATTGTATAAAATATTGTGGAAGTTCACCATCACACATTGTGTCATAAACAAAATAATTATGCATCTTATTTTTAAAATCAGCTGCCATTACATCTTCTGCTTTACAGGTAAGTGGATAAAATGGGGCATGTCCTATCATTCCTCCTACTTGTGCTTGCGGATCAACATGCTTGATAACTTCAACAGCTCTTGCATGAGCAATTTGTACATTGACATTTAATTGTACAAACATTTCTTGTTTACTCATATCTTCTGGTAATCTAGCACCAGCTACTAAATCTGGCATGTGGATTGCTAGATTGATTTCATTATAAGTAATATAATACTTAACTTTACCTTTAAATCTTTCTACAATACTTTCTACATGTCTTGCATAGAATTCAATAACTTCTTTATTCATAAAACCATTATAATGATTTAGCAAATAATCTGGCATATCAAAATGAACAAGAGATACAACTGGTTCAATCCCTTTTTCTAATAAATAATCAACCATCTTATCATAAAAATCTAATCCTTTTTCATTTGGCTTTTCTTCATTTCCTAAAGGATGAATCCTTGACCAAACAACAGAAAATCGATATGCTTTAAATCCCATTTCTGCCATATAATCAATATCTTCTTTCCAATGATGGTAATGATCCGTTGCTACATCTGTTGTACAAAACATAGGTTTAATTCCTGGTTCTGGAGTTACGACTAAAGTATCATAGACATTCAAACCTTTACCATCTTCTAAATAACCACCTTCAGCTTGAACGTTACTTAAAGCGCCTCCCCATAAAAATTCTTTTTTCATACAATTCTCCTTACTTTGTTGTCATCATAATCATCATTTGACCATCAAGTTCAATTGATGTATTTGTAGGAATCAAAAAATTATCTCCTACTTTAACGTCATATTCGTCTACTTTTCCACTACCTTTTACAACTGTAGCAAGTTGATAATTATCGCATTTATATTGACATTTACCAATAACTAATAATTGAGAAACAGTAAATGAATCATTTGAAATAAATATTGTTTCTTTCATATTTTCATGAACTTTAACAACTGGATGAACATCATTTTTATCAATATCTTTATCAAAAGATAAACAATCAATAGCTTGTTTCAAATGTAATTCTCTTTCATTTCCATCTTTATCTTTTCTATGATAATCATAAAAACGATACGTTACATCTGTAGATTGTTGAATTTCATAAACAACATTCCCTTTACCCATAGCATGTAGACAACCTGCTGGTAAATAAACAAAATCTCCATCAGCTACAGGATATTTTTTATAAATATCATCCCATTTATCTTGATTGATCATTTCTTGAAGCTCTTCTTTATTCTTTGTCTTTTGTCCATAGACAATAGAAGCACCTGGATCTGATTCAATAAAAAACCACGCTTCATTCTTTCCTCGTTTATAACCAATTTTTTGAGCATGTTCATCATCAGGATGAACTTGAATACTCAAATCATCTTCTGGTCCAACTAAAGAAATAATTACTGGGAAATCCTCACCTGGATGTCCAAATAATTCTTGATGTTTTTCCCATAATTCTTTTAGAGTTTTTCCTTTGAATCCACCATTTATACAAACAGTAGATAAGCCTTCACCATCTTGAGCACTAAAAGACCATGATTGACCTATTCCTTCAGGAAAATCATCATACCCAAAGAAATCTCTTACTTTTGTATGACCCCAAATAGCTGGTCTAGGAATCGCTTTAAAAAATAAAACACCCATTTTATCTTCACTCCTTTAAAAAAGGCATATTCCGCCTAATAAGTAAACAAAGCGAACATGCCCATAATTGTTACAAATACAGATAAAACATTAACCATTGATACAACATTTGATTTAATCCTAAATCCATATTTACTAAATATTAAATTATTCACTTGTTTCGCTTTTGTCACATGATAATCCGCTAATAAAGCAAATACAACAATAGCTATTCTCATAGGTAAGCTTGTTCCAATACCACTTCCCACAACATTCCATGGAAACATTGCTAAAACAATTGCTACAACAGTTGCAAATAACGAAGCTGCAATATAAGGATTCTTTTCATCCTTATGTTTCATCATACGTTCTTGTTCTTTATTAGATTGTGCCTGGTTTTTACTTTTCTTTTTATTTTCATTGTATTTTTCGGCATAGCTCACTTGTTTTACTTTAACAACTTCACATCCACAATTATCACAAAACTTTGACGTTTCCTTTATTTCTGCACCACATTTTCTACAATACATAATCTAATTCTCCTACTTTAAAATAATTTGTGAAATATTGACTAACGCAACAAAAATACTTAAAAAAATTGAAATATAAGCATAATTCTTATTTCCTGTTGGTTCATAGCCTTTCTTTTGATCATCTTTATCAATTTTCAAAGAAGCTACACCGCAAACTAATGCACAAGCATAAACTATAGAACTTATAATATATGGAATTTTAAAATTTCCACCTACAGCATTAACAACTGTTCCTCCAATAAAGTCTAAACCTATTAAAGCTATAAAAAAGAGGAGGATACCTAGTTTTGCAAAAGAATTTTCTCTTGGATTTTTCTTTAATTTTTTAGATTCTTTAATCTCTTTCTTTTTTCCATTAAGTTCTTTTCCACAATGATAACAAAATGCTGAATCTTGTGGTATTTCTTTATGACAATATGGACATTCCATAACCAGTTCCTCCTTTTATTAAAAAGAAGGCTTGAGGCCAATCTGGCACTTAGCCTTCTTTAAATTTTTCAATTATTCTATTAAGCAGTTTCGCCATTCAATTTAGCAACTTCAGCTTTTTCATATGATTTCCAGAATGGATAGAAAATAACCATACCAATTGCAAAGTTGATGAATACGATAACAGCGCCACCGATTGACCCACCTGCAGCTAAGTAACCTAAAATTGGTGAAGGTGTAGCCCAAGGTAAGTTCATATACATTTTACCAACAAATCCAATACTTGTTAACCAATAAGTAAACGCACCTGTAAGTGTATGAGTTAAAATAAATGGAACTAGTAAGAAACCATTCATAACTACTGGTAAACCAAACATAATTGGTTCAATGATACAGAATACTGCTGGTGGTAAACAAATTGTAGCTAATGGTTTTAAATGAGGTAATTTCTTACTTGACATAAACATATAAACTAAGATTGGCCAACAAGATGAAACCCATTGAGATAAACGACATAAGTTTGGTGTCCAAACATATGGTAAATCTTTTACTGCTGTACCTGCCATGAAAGCAGTGTTGTTATCAGCAATCCATTGATTTGTAAATACGTTAGTAACAGCGCCTGTAATATTATCACCATGTAAACCACAAATCCATAATAATGCTGATAAGAATTGTTGTAATGTGTAAACAAAGATATTATCAGCTGCACCTAATACAGGTAATAACATTTGTCCAACTAATTCTGGGATATTTAAACCAGCTAATGTTCTAATTCCCCAACATACTAATGTAATGAAGAAGTAAGGAATGATAGCTGAGAAACTATCAGAGATTGCTGGTGGTACAGAATCTGGTAATTTAATAACAATATGTTTTTTATAACAAATATCAATAATATTAATTGCGATAGCACCTGCGATCATTGCTGTGATTAAACCAGCTCCACCCCAATATGTAGATTCAAAAGCACTTGCTCCTGCTGATAAAGTACCATCTTTAGCAGTAACAACTAATTGTCCAACTGAGTTGTAGTTTAATAACATAAATGCGAAGAACGCACCAACTGCACCAGTTGTTTTACTGAATCCTTTGATTTCTGCATATTCAGCACCAAATGCAATAATAATGTAAACAGCCATAATACCCATTGATAAGCTGTTAACTAGAGCTAAGTCTCCAGCCCAAGGTTTTAAAAATGGAATTAAAGCGTGTGTAGTTAATCCACCATCAGAGCAGAATAAATAAACAACTAAGAATAATGAACCAACCATAGTGACTGGTAATGCTGCAACCATCCCATTAACAATACCACGAACAAATGGAATTTGCCCGAATTTTGTCATTGGTCCAGCAATTACGTCAACTTTTTCTAGAATTTTGTCCATCATGGACTTCTTTTCTGTAGACATATTTTTCTTCCCCTTTCTTAAGAAAACCTCCTAAATGTAAACGTTTTCCCTTTGCCTACTTATATACTATACTGAATTATTTTCTTTTTCGATATAAACGATTGTCATAATATATGACACTTTTTTTACAAAATTCTCTAAAACCTTTATATTACTTGAATTTTAAGAAATTAGCTTGCAAAAAATCGCTTGAGAAAACGTTTACATTTGTATATAATTTGTTTAGGTGGTGATAAAATGCAACTCAAAAAGAATGAAATTAAAATTATTCAGCTCTTATTAGCTTCAGATAACTATATCTCTAGTTATGAAATTGCTAATTCAACTGGCATTTCTAGAAGACGAGTGAGAGACGAAATGAAGATTGTTAAAGATATTCTTGCAACTCTTCATTTAAATTTATTATCTAAACCTTCTCAAGGTTACTATATCGAAGGAAAGTCATCGCAAGATTTAACTGAATTACAAAGTATTATTAATAAAAATGAACGTGATGATGATTCTTTAATTCCATCTTTACCTGATGAACGATCTAATTACATTCTAGGGCGTCTCATTAATAGTAGAGAATTTATTAAATTGGAAACACTTGCTGATGAATTACTTGTCTCAAGAGCCACAATTGCGAATGATTTAGTTTCAATAAAAAATGAATTTAAAAAATATGGTTTAAAATTTAACCAAAAACCTAATTATGGAATTTATATCAGTGGTCCGGAAACAGGGAAAAGAAAATGTTTAGTAGACAATATTTTTAAAAACCTAAATATTTCTGATATGTACTTTGATTTTTTAGATACTTATTTTAATTCGCCTGATTATGAAATCATTCAAATTTTAAGAGAATATGCTATATCTATCAGTGATATTAGCCTTATTGACTTTCTTATTAGTTTTTCTATCAGTTCTGCACGTGTTTCTTGTGGCTATTTGATTGAACAGGAAACAGAAGATTTTCAAAACTTTCAAAATAGAACAGAATATTCTGCAGCAAAAAAATTAGCTTTATACGCTAAAGAACACTTTGATGTAGAATTTAGTGATTATGAAATTCAAAACATTACGATACAACTGATTTGTAAACGTTCTATAAAAGGTCTTACATTTATTAATGATCAAAATATTATTGATTTAAAGGATGAAATATTAAATGAAATAGAAAAAGAAACACTTATTACATTTGAAGACGATCATTTTGAAAAAGTATTTCCTTTATGTTTAAAATACACTTTAATAAGACAAAAGTACGGAGAAAAAATACGTACTCCATTATATGAAGATATTCAATATGATTATCCTCTTTCTTACTATCTATCTCAAATTGTCTCTCAAGTAATAAAAAAACATACAAAAACTTCACTTTCTAGAAGTGAAATTACTAACTTTACCATTCTATTTAATAATACAATTAATAATAAAAAATATAGTCAAAAGAAAGTTCTACTTATTAATTGCATGAGTGAATCTATCAAGACATTTATTGATCATTTTGTTGAAAAGGAGCTTTATAATCAATTAGTAATTACTAAATCAATTCATTACTATGAAATAGAAGAAGAAAATTTAAACCAATACGATTTAATTCTATCAACAGCTCCTATTCATCGTCAGTTACCAATTCCTGTTATTAGCGTGAATTATATTATGTCTCAAGATGATATTATTCGTATTAAGAGTTATTTATCTTATCTATTTAATGATGAACAAATGTTGTATTATTTTCATCCAAGTTTCTATAAAACACATGTTCCAGTTAAAACACTTAAAGGTCTGGCAACAAGTTTTTATCAATCTATAAAAAGTGTATATCGTCTTAATGATTCTAAAAAGAATGATATGATGAATAAAAACATTTGTTCAGTACATACCTTTGAAAATCAAATCGGTTTATTAAGACTTTCTCGTCCTTTAAACTCTAATAATATTATTTCAATCATTGTTTTAGAAGAACCTATGAAAGTTGAAAATCAAACATTTAATATAGCCATACTATTCTCTTGTGCTGATAATCAAAATGTCATGTATAATACACTATTTTCAACTTTAAAGAACATTTCTGAAAATAAAGAAGATTTAGATAAACTCATTTCACATATTCCTTATACAGAATTTTTATCAATTCTTTTAAAAAATAAATAAATTGTAGAATATTAAAAACAAGCTCAAATCGAGCTTGTTTTTAATCTAAATCCTTTCCATCGGATTTAATACATTTTTGATACCAATAGAATGAATCTTTTTTACTTCTATGTAAATCTCCTTTACCTTCATCATCCATATCTACATAAATAAATCCATATCGTTTATCCATTTGTCCTGTTGTAAATGATACTAAATCAATTGGTGCCCAAGAAGTATATCCAAAAATATTAACACCTTCTTCTCTGGCTTTCATTAAACTCTTAATATGACTGCGATGATAATCTATACGATAAGTATCATGGATAGAACCATCTTCTTCTACCTGATCATATTCATCTGCTGATAGTGTTGGTCCAACTTCCAGTACAAAATCTTTGATCAATGGAAGAATCTCCCATGGATACGTTGTCTGTTCAAATAATTGAGCTGCAATTGTCTGATCTAAATCCTGAAAGAATTCTTTGTTTGTTAATTCTACCATCTGATTTTACCTCTTTCTGTTCTTATTATCTGTTTCAATCCACAGTCTGTAATTTTCATTTGAAATCCAACTCGATCGGACAGTGATCTGATCCCATCACATCTGTTAAGATCTTCGCATCACTGATACGATCTTTTAAACACTCTGATACAATAAAATAGTCAATGCGCCACCCTGCGTTATTCTTTCTCGCATTGAAGCGGTAAGACCACCAGGAATAGATTCCTGTCTGGTCTGGGTATAAATAACGGAAGGTATCGATAAATCCATTGCTAAGGATTGTTCTCATTTTTTCACGTTCCTCATCCGTGAAACCAGCATTTTTTCTATTTGTCTTTGGGTTCTTAAGATCGATCTCCTCGACTGCAACATTCAGATCTCCACAAAAGATCACTGGCTTTTTCTCTTCTAACTTCTTCAAATAAGCAAGAAAATCCTCTTCCCACTTCATTCGATAAGAAAGCCTTGCCAGTTCACTTTGTGAATTCGGTGTATACACTGTGATAAAGTAATAATCTTTAAACTCCAGTGTGATCACACGTCCTTCCTGATCATGTTCTTCTATCCCAAGACCATAAAAAACGCTGATCGGTTCTTCTTTTGTAAAAATGCCTGTTCCTGAATATCCCTTCTTCACTGCATAATTCCAGTACTGGTGATATCCCGGAAGATTCAGGTCAAGCTGGCCTTCCTGCATCTTACTTTCCTGAATGCAGAAAATATCGGCATCTGTCTCATTGAAAAAATCCAAAAATCCTTTCTTCACACATGCTCTGATCCCATTGACATTCCATGATATGAATTTCATCTAATTTCCTCCACGTCTCTTATTATAAAGAAACATAATCACTCCTGCTGCAATGATCACACAATATCCTACAAAACTCAGCATATCTGGAAGCTGTCCAAAAACGAGAAGCCCCATAATTGCTGAGAACATGATCTGTGTGTAATCATATACAGAAATTTCCCTTGCTGGTGCATACGTATATGCCGCTGTGACTCCAAACTGTCCTCCTGCAGCAGCTAATCCTGTTAATAACAAAAAGAATAACTGCCTTGCTGAAATCGGATGAAAATCCATGATCAAATATGGTACACACGCCAACATAGAAAATGTTGAGAAGAAAAGCACGATCATTGGTCCTCTTTCTCCTCTAAGTCCAAGTTTTCTCACACAGGTATATGCAAAACCTGCACACATTCCCCCTGCAAAGCCGATCACAGCTGCTGGTGTCATCCCGCCTGCGAAACTTGGTTTTACAATAAATAAACTACCGACAAAAGCTGCGATCACGCATGCGCATTGTGTCGGTGTGATCTTCTCTTTCAGTACTAAATAAGAAAATACAATAACAAAAAATGGCGATAACTTATTTAGACATGAAGCATCTGAAAGCACCAGGTGATCTACCGCATAAAAGTTGCAGAAAATACCTAAGGTCCCAAAAAGGGACCTTAGAATAAACCAATGCAAATTTCTTTTCTGAATCTGAATCTTTTCCTTGCTACGAATGATCATAATAAATGCCATGACCGCCGCAACTAAATTGCGGAAAAAACTCTTCTCGATCGCTGGAAGATCTCCTGACAGCTTTAAAAACAATGCCATAAGGGCAAAGGAAAAAGCTGACAGTATGATGCATATAATTCCACGATTCTTATCTTTCATAACAAGATTATACTCTTGAAGAATATTCTCCAGTTCTTGTATCGATCTTTAACGTATCACCTTCGTTAACGAATAATGGTACCATTACCTGAGCACCTGTTTCAACGATACATGGTTTTGTAGCACCCTGTGCTGTGTTTCCTTTTTCTCCTGGTTCACATTCTGTAACAAGTAATTCTACAGAGATTGGTGGCTCAACCTGGAATGCATTTCCTGCGTGAGAAACGATCGTAACGTTTTCGTTTTCTTTAACGAATTTTAAAGAATCTCCGATAACATCTGGTCCTAATGCGATCTGATCAAATGTTTCGTTATCCATGAAGTAGAATAATTCTCCATCATTGTACAGATACTGCATTTCTTTACGTTCGATATGAGCGTTTTCAAATTTCTCTGTTGGACGGAATGTTTTCTCAACAACTCCACCGTTCTTGATATTTTTTAATTTACAACGTACGAACGCTGCTCCCTTTCCAGGTTTTACATGCTGGAATTCGATGATCTGGTAAATATTATTCTCGAACTGAATTGTTAATCCATTCTTAAAATCTCCTGCTGTAACCATATTATAATTGTCCTCCTTAAATTATATCTTTTTTTATTTTATCTTAAATCTATAGTTGAATCAACTATTTATTTGCTAATTTATAGATTTCGTATATGTCATTCTCATCACAGACCTTAAAAGAACCGATCGTTCTGGTTCCTTCATAGGAACATCCATGTGCCATTTGCTTCACTTCTTCGTCTGTTTTTGAACCAATTTCTTTCGCCTCACGAAAACTTGTCGGCATATTAAGTGATGCAAAATATGTAACTGTTTTTCGGATTCCTTCCTGTGCTGCCTTCACATCGTCAGCTTCTTCTACATTCCAGACTCTTCTTGCATACTGCGCAAATCTGGCTGGTTTTGCATCATATACATAAGTTGCCCATGCTCCCCAGACAGCGGATAAACTTGCCCCATGTGCAATATCAAACTTCGCACTCAGTTCATGTCCTAACTGATGCACTGCAAAGTCTTTCTCAGCTCCAAGTCCTGTAATTCCGTTGTGTGAAAGACTTCCTGCCCACATGATCTCACTCATCGCATTATAATCTTGTGAATCCTTGATCGCAACCGCACCATTTCTGATCACTGTACGAAGCAGACCTTCTGCAATCTCGTCTGTCAGTTCATTATTCTCTGTCTGTGTAAAATAACGATCCAATGTATGCATCATAATATCCACAATGCCGCATCCTACCTGATACTTTGGTAATGTATATGTAAGTT
>OJNH01003406.1_pt1 | contig 10234 bp, 6 predicted proteins | sample 1597361 | NCBI WGS metagenome assembly OJNH01 (sample SAMEA2452136, study PRJEB22498) | human gut metagenome | biome: human feces; feature: human gut; material: feces | place: Australia | collected 2012
CTGGAACTTCGGGATTATGGATATACAGCAGAGGATATGGTGCCGCTTAGAAAAGAAGCAGCCCTGGATTATCACAGAATGGGTTCTAAAATTTATTGCCTGGGCAGTGATGGCAGTAAGGGAGAGTATGCAAGTAAAGAAATGATACAGGCACATGAAGGTCTGTTTGGCATGGAATCACAGATGTGGGAACGGATAAGGGATCAAGATCTGGATTATGCAGACGAAGATTTTGGAGCATTTCAGGAACCGATGAGTGTAATCGACCAGGAAGAAGCACTGAAATTATATGATGCCGGAGCAGATATCTACCTGATTACCAGTTTTTCATCACCAATTTATGTTACAGAGCGAATGGAGATTGAACGAGGCCCGGAGCATTACCAGATGTCTGCGACAGAACTGGAACGATTTCGTAATTTGGAATGGGAGATGCAGAAATATCCGCAGATTCAGTCTTTAAAAGAAGCAAATCTGCTATTAGGGGCAAGACGAACATTTGGTATTTATCAGATTAAAGATGATTCACCGGGTGAAAACTATGCGTTTATGAATATGAGCTTCATTGAAAGTCACGGAATGCAGATTAAAAAAGAAGATTATGAATTGGTCTATGTGGGAGAATTATATGGAAATATGTCGCTGGATGATATTTTTGAAAGATTCAATATTGACAGACCAGAAGACTTCCGAGGACATTCTCTGTCCGTCAGTGATATCGTGGTTTTAAATGACGGAGAAAATGTAACCGCACATTTTGTAGACAGCATCAGTTTTGAACAGTTGGATCATTTCTTGAATCTGGAAGAACAATCTCTTAGTGAACTGGCATATGAGGTGGGCGAACGGTATTTTGCAATTCAGACCACAGAAGAAGGATATGACTACTCCTTTTACGATGAAGAGTTCCGCTTGATAGATGGCGGTGTGTATGAAAATGATGAAATTTCCATCGAAGAAGCAGCAGAGGAACTTCTGGAAGAGGAAGGCTGGACGGGAGAATGCATTCGTGGAGATTATGATCTCCTTATGGAAAAAGTAGAAGAAATGGATGAAGTTGTAATGGCAGAAATTCAGAAAAGCCAGGGCGAGTATAAGCCATTGGCAAAGGTGGAAGAACTGGAAGAAGCAAATTACAACATGATCGATGACGTTCTTAATAATATGTTGCCGAAGAAAGAACCGTATCTGGAATACTTTGCTGCAGAATGTGACGAGTTCCATGATATGGGTGGTTATGAGAAGAGTACGGATGTCAATCAGATTGCCGCAGTCTATCAAAAATACAGAGAAAATCCGGAAAATGCCTATCTTGTATGTAGTATGGGTATTATCTACCGTGATCCGGAAGACAGTTACTACGATGAAGGAGAGTTTGCTGTTGTAAAAGGAGATACTGTTCATGGTGATTGCATGGATGGTATTCGTTTCTTTGGAGAGCTTCCACTGATTCGGGAAGGAATAGAAAAAATTCATGAAGCACTGCCGGACTATAAATATGTACCGATGAAGGATGTTCGGGAAGCGATGTATCCGGAGAAAATGAATACAGAACAACTGGCGGAAGCACTGGATGAGATTGCAGAAGCCTTTGATCCGTATGAATATCGTGATAATGTGGAGCAGGGAGAGAATACGGTACAGGAGGTGATGCTGGATTTACAGAGTGGCAATACGCATTCTTATATCTCTTATTTGAAGGACATTGTAGAGGAAGAATGTAATCTGTCAGTCCGTGCCGGAGTATTGATCGAGCGATTGAAGTCCTATGAACCAGAGCTTCCGAAAGATATGGAGCCGATGGTGTATGTCAATTACTGCGAGAAAAGTGAGTTCATGAATCCACGATGCCAGAAGTTATCTGATCTGAATTCCCAGACCGCAGAACAGGACAAAGCATGGTATGCTGAGCGTAATCCCAAAACCAATGAACCAACGACAACTGCACAGATGTTTGTAACGGTATATTATGCAGAAAAAGGTGACCAGATGCTGCACCATTTCAAAGGGAAAATAGATATTGGTACTGGCAACGGAGGTCTTCTCAGTCAGTTAAAGCTGCAGAATGAGATGAGACTGACGGACGAAAGCTGGATCAACTATCAGAAAGGCAAGGGGAATGAAGAGTTCCAGAAATACATGGAAGATCTGACGGATATGCAGAATCATGTTCTGCCTTATCTGCAGAGCTTTTGTAGTCTGGAAGAAAGAGGAGTACAGGAACGCCGGGAACAGCTGGTGGCAGATAAGAAAGAGAGCAGATCGACAGCGGTGATTGGAGCAGAGAAGCAGGCAAATGTCAAAGAAGCAGGGAAAGTGGAAAGGAAGTCTGTGCCACAGAAGAAAGCAGCGGTAGGAAAAGAGAAGAAGCCATCTATCCATGAACGGCTGGAAATCAATAAGAAGATTATTCAAGAAAAACAGGGAAAAGATAAGCCGGAGAGAGGAGCAGATTTTGGTGTGAGATAATTGAAAAAAGGAATGGAAGTTACTGTTTTGGTAGCTTTCATTCCTTTTTTGACGTGAGAGAAGAGTTATTTTTGATTAAATAGGAGACTGTAAATAATTCTGTGTAAACTCCAAAAAAGAGTTCTATATCCTCTCGTATTGTTAAATTATATCCACAATAGATGATAAAAATAAGCGTCTACTGTTGGCTAAAATCAATAATACGATATATTATCAGAGATAAATATTGAAAAATCGTGGATGCATAACAAGTAGAAAAAGTAGTGTATGGGAATACGAAAAAGCGAAAAGCTATAATGAAAGAAAATGAATTCTCAGGAGGACTATGATTATGGAACAGATGGATTTTTCAATAGAGGTATCAGAAAGTGAGATAGAAAAATTTGCAGATTATTTATACCAGAAAGAAAATGCAAAGGCAACAATCAATAAATATATGGCAGATATAAAAAAGTTTTTATCTTTTTTGGCAGATGATAAGCGGATCAATAAAAAAGTATTGTTGCAATATAAAGAATGGCTTGTTCAAAAATATGCTGTCAATAGTGTTAATTCGATGCTTGCCGCATTGAATCAGTTCCTGGAATTTTTGAATGTAGGAAATCTGAAAGTGAAAAGAATAAAAGTGCAGAAGCAGCCTTTTTTACAGGATCAGAAAGAAGTGACAGAAAAAGAATGCAGGAAATTGATTGCAACAGCTATGGCAGAAGGAAAAGAACAGCTTGCATTGTGTATTGAAACAATAGCATGTACAGGAATCCGGATCAGTGAAATAAAATATTTTACAGTGGAGCGTGTAAAATCTGGAAAGATAGAGATTTATAATAAAGGAAAGTATAGAAGGATTTTTTTGCCGAAGGTATTGCAAAGGAAACTTCTTTCCTATTGCCATAATAACCAAATAGCAGAAGGTTGGATATTTGTCACGAAAAATGGGAAGTTAAAAGACAGAAGTAATATTTGGAGAGAAATGAAACGATTAAAAGAAAAGGCAGGAGTAGCAGAATCAAAAATATTCCCGCATAATTTTCGACATCTATTTGCAAGGATTTATTATAAAGTAACAAAAGATATTACAGGTCTTGCAGATTTACTTGGACATAGCAGCATCAATGTAACGAGAATATATACAGCAACTACAGAAACAGTGTTCCAAAAGAAGCTGGATAAGATTGTCGAACAGGAAATATTGAAATGTACAACATAATATCTGTTATGTTGTTTATGGACAGATTAATTTTCGTACGATATAATGTTAAATAACACCATGTTATCTGTTATGCTGTTCATATTACATAGTTCCTTTCTGATTTTTTTGGTAGCTGTGCCCTATTTAAGTACCGCTCTTGGGAAATTGGCTATAATCTTTATTATTTTTATTGTTTAAAGTTCTCTTTTAGAGGAAATGAATGACTTGCAGAAATAGGGTAGAACAGGTTAATAGAGGCACTGTACAACATAACAGATATTATGTTGTATTGATTTGGCAATGGATAAGGAGTAACGATGGCATATACTGTAAGAAAATTACTTGAATCAGAACAGTTTCCAAAAATGAAGCTGCTTTGCGGTGAAAAAGGTCTAGATTTGGAAGTGAAAGGCATTCGAATAATCGAAATTGAAGATATGGAGCGATACCTGACGGGTGGTGAAATACTCATAACCAGTTTTCAGGTATATTTATCATGTAATGATCGAGAAGTAGAGCAGCATTTTGAAGATTTAGTTAAAAGTGACATAAGTGGATTCATTGTAAAGAAAAGAAAAGAATATGATCCTACAGGACGCAGATTGAGTTTATTAGAAAAACACTGCAAAAAATATGAAATTCCTCTGGTAGAAATTTCAGAAGATTCATATTACTGGGGAATTATCCGCTATGTTATAATGCAGGTATTCGATAAAGCTACTGCACGATTAAAGTATTTTAAAATTACATATGATAATTTTAATACGTTTATTTTAAATAATAATGGATCATGTAATACAGCAAGTAATATTATCAAATTTTTAAGTGTCATGATCGAGAATCCTGTTGTGTTGTATTATGGTAATCTTAATTGTATGGTTTCAACAAACTCGGACAACTCCAAGTTAATATTGTCAGATGAAATTCAGCCATATAAACCCAATATTATTACGAAATTTCAATATATGAAGCAGATGAAAGGAAGCTGTGTTCAATATGTAGTGAAATTTGCCATATTGAGTGAGGTGGAAATATATATAACAATAACAGAAGAAAATAGAGGACTGACAGAACTTGATTATATGGCAATCGAAAATGCGATTATTAACTTGCAGTATGGATTTTTGAGTGAATTTGCACAGGATGAAGTGAAAAAGAAGTATCAGAGAGATCTTATCCATAATATTCTGAATGGATTACTGAGTTCGAAAGAAATGACTGAAGCGGCAGCACAGCTCGGAATGAAAGAAAGCGATACTTACAGGGTTGTTGATTTTCATACCATCAAAAATAATGTACAAAGTAAATATACAAAAGAACAGCTTCACGAAGTAGGTGTTATCGAGGGTGAATTGAAGCATCTTTTGCCGGATGCGCTTATTTACAGAAATATGGATCAGATTGTTATGATTCAACAGGTAGATTCCGAACAGACAGAACTGGAGTATCAGAAAGAGATGGAAGAAGTAGAGGATGTTATCCAGCGAAGCATTTTTTATAGAAAGAAAGATACAGACTTTCAGATTGGTATAGGAAAAAGTGTGAAAGGATATCAGAGGTTGAAAGAATCTTATCACGAAGCAAGTCAGGCGATTAAGTATATTGAGATTGTGCGTCTGGTGACCGGCGATAAGAATAAGTCGGTCGTACATTATTCGAATCTTGGATTTTTCCAGATATTCGGTGAAATTGATGATATGACGAAATTGGAAAGATACATTCCGGAAACATTAAAGAAATTATATGAATATGATGATGAACATAAAGGCGAATTGATTCCGACTTTGCAGATGTTTCTTAGCAATAATCAAAGTATCAGAAAAACTGCAGGTGCGATGTTCGTTCATTATAGAACGATATCTTACCGGATGGAAAAAATAAAAGAAATTACCGGAATAAATTTTGACAATGCAAATGAAGTGCTTGCAGTCAGCAATGGTCTGGTTATTTATAAAATGTTAAACCAATAGAACAGAAAAAGAAAGAGAAATCATGTCAAGGCATGGTTTCTTTTTTTATCAATTTTGAAAATTATATAAATGTGGTGGAACACTTTTTACAAAAATTTCTCAAAAAACTTTCCGTTTTGTAACATTACTATTTTTAAAGAAAAGAGCTATAATCTACTCGTTTAAACGGAAACCTTGAATATCTAAGTTTGAATATGGAAGCGTGAATGATGAAAAAACAGGTTGATATTGAGACAGAAAAAAAAGCAATACAGGAACCATCACTTGCACAGGATATCATTCAGTTGCTTTTGAAGATTGTTCTTATCATTTTGGCAGTCATCCTTGTTTTTACATTTATGTACGGGATGGCGAGAATCAATGACGTATCTATGAAACCAGCAATAAAAGATGGTGATCTGGTCATGTATTATCGACTGGACAAGCGTTTTGTGTCCGGTGATATTGCAGTATTTAAGAAAGATGGCAGAACAACCACAGGCAGGGTTGTAGCAGTAGCAGGTGATACCGTGGATATTACAAAAGACGGTTTGATGATTAACGGTGCTACGCAGATTTCACAGGATATATACTTTGATACTACACAGTTTCAAAATGGAGTTGACTTCCCAATCACCGTTGGAGAAGGTCAGATATTTGTACTGGGTGATAACAGACCGGAGGCGTCAGACAGCAGAATCTATGGCTGTATCAATGTAAAAGATGTCAAAGGAAAAGCGATTGCGGTTATTCGGACCAGAGGACTCTAATCCCCTCCTCCGTTAATCAAATAGAAACAAACAATATTATTTACAAGGGAGGAAGCATTATGAGCATGAACAAAATGTTCAAAAAAGTGCTCGCAGTTGTTGCTGCTGGTGCCATGACGATGGGAATGGCAATGCCAACATTTGCGGCAGATGAGGGCAAGACAACGGAGGCATGGATTACTAAGACCTACAACACAGAGGTCGGAAAGGCTGAGAAGTTTAGCTTTACAGCAGAGCAGGTCAAGACAGGAACTGGTATCATTACAACAGATGCAGCGGTTACTATGCCGGAGATATCATTTACCGATACTGAAACAGGAACAATTTCTAAGAGAAGTCAGATTACATTTCCGACATATCCAGAAGCAGGAAAGTATGAGTATACTGTAAAAGAGACACAGACAGCAGATCCAGCAGTAGTCAACGGTGATCATGAAAAAATGATCATGTCAGGGGCTGAGTATACAATGGATGTATATGTTACAGATGGTGCAACTGGTACAGAAATTTCTAATATCGTTGTAAATAAAGTGAAAGATGATGCAGGTCAGACAGTAACTGGTAAAGGTAAAGTAGATATTGGAAATACCGATACTAATACTTTCAACTTTACTAACACTTATGTACAGGAAGCTGGTACAGGTACAGATCCTACAGATCCAGATCCGACTTATCATAAGTTTGGCTCTTTGAATGTGTCTAAAAAGATTGTTAATGCAAATGGTACAGCAACAACTCCTGACGATGAGTTCGCTTTCACAGCAACATTTGCATTCCCGACTGGAACAGATGCAAACACACTTGGCGGAATCAAGGCTGCTAATGGAGATACTGTTACATCTGTTGAGGGCGGAACATACACATTCAAGTTGAAAGCAAATGAAAACATGAAGTTCACTGGTGTTCCAGTAGGAACAACAATTACTGTAAAAGAGTCTGCAGCTAAAAACTATAAAGGTAGTGCTGAAATCACTATCAATGGTACTAAGCTGACTCCTGTTGCTGAAACATCATACAACAGAGAACTTATAGCAGTAAATAGTCAGAAATTAGGTCAGAAACAGAATACCGTTGATGTAACCAATACATACAACGATGTACCTGTAACTGGTATCATCATGAACACTCTTCCATACGTTCTGATGATTGCACTTTGCGGTGTAGCACTGATCGCTTTTGTAGGATTCAAACGCAGAAGATTACAGAAATAATAAAATATAGCAACCAGGAAAGGGGATGTGTGCGGCGTTGCTCCGCCGCATCCCTTTTTGCTAATTTTGCGAGCAAATTGGTCAGATGAACCAGTTTTGATAAATATAAAAGAAACAGAAATGGTGAAAGGAACTTGTACATATGCTTCGGATGAAGAAAGTGCTGAAAGGAATTATCAGAGGATTAGACCATATTGTAAATTTTATAGCATTATCACTGATTCTTGCAGCTATGTTTCTCTCCGGTTATATGCTGTGGGATTCCCATCAGGTATATCAGACTGCAGATGCAAAAAATTATGAAGCATATATTCCTACTGAAAAGAGTACGAAATCTTTTGAAGAATTACAAAAAATCAATCCGGATGTGATTGGATGGATACGAGTGAATGACACAAATATCAATTATCCATTGGTGCAGACGGACAATGATGATACTTATATGAATACAGATGCGGAAGGAAACTATTCCTTAAGCGGAGCAATCTTTTTACATTGTGCAAATAAGCCGGATTTTTCGGATTTTGATAATATTATATATGGCCACCATATGGAAAAACACATGATGTTTGGAGATATCGGTGAATTTACAAAAGAACAGTATTTCAACGAACATCCATATGGAAATCTGTTCTTTGACGGAAAAGACCATGGAATCGAATTCTATGCATTGATGCAGGTAGATGCCTATAATGAAAAGATTTTCAATGTGTGTCTGGACACACCAGAAGCGAAACAGGAGTATCTGCAGGAAATCGAGAACAATGTTTTATATAAAAGAGATATGAATATAACGGAAGATGATCATCTGGTTTTGCTGACCACCTGTACATCGGATATGACAAATGGAAGAAATATCCTGGTGGGACGCTTAACAGATCAGATATATCCGGAAAAAGAAAAAGCCAAAAACGTAGGTACAGGAATTGATGAACTGAAAAATGCAGTAGGAAAAGTGCCAGTTATTGTATGGTTTATCCTGATTGTCCTTGTACTGATTCTGATAGCAAGACAGATAGAAAAGAAAAGAAACAAGAAGAAAGAAGGAGAGGGAGAAGCATGAGAACAACACGTTTGACAAAAATAGCCATGGTTATATTCCTGTCCATGATATTCTTTCTGGGTGTTCAAAGACCAGTACTGGCAGCTGACAGAAACACAACAGTGAAAATACCAGTGGAACAGATATTTGAAGTAAACAATTCTGCAGATGCTGACAAAACAGGCTCTTATGTTTTAATAGCAGATCAGATACAAAATCCAATGCCGGAGGGAAGCAATAGAAGAACATTTACCTGGAATATGAGTGGTAATTCTTCTACAGAGCTGATTATGAATGTCGGACAGGCAGGAGAATATCATTACAAGCTGTACCAGGCAACAGAGAATAAAGAAAATTATACATATGATTCAAAAACCTATGATGTAACGATTGAAGGATTCTTTGATTCCAATAATGAACTGATGGCGGTAACAGTGGTCAAAAATGAAAATGGAGATAAAGTATCGAAGGTTTCATTCAAAAACTCGTATACCGGTCAAACTGGTAAAAATCAAAACCCGGTTCCATCTTCCCCAAGATCAAAGGATATTATTCATAATGGTTCGCCGGTAAAGACAGGCGATGATAGTCCGGTTGCAGGCTATTTGTTCTTATTCTTTGGCTCAGTTATCTGCCTTTGCGGATTACTCATGGAGAAGCAGAAGAACAGGAAGGAAGATGCGAAAAATGAGGCATAAGAATTGGAAAACATATTTGAAAATAGCATGTTCTTGGCTTCTAATCTTTTCTATTTGTTTTATGAATCTGGAAACCGTAAGTGCATCAGAAGATGAAACATCAGTGGTTACAGAGCAGGTACATAATATTAACAAAATACACGCTGTAATGCATCCCAGTACAATACTTAACTTATTCGTCTTCTCAACCATTCCATACGCTTTCTGCATATCCATTTCTATGCAGAAAGCACCTATCACTTCATTAGATTCATCTTCCGCTGTCACAGGATAACAGGCTGTAAAAATAGGTCCCCATGTTGTATCAACAATATCCTGAGAATATACTGTTTTTCCAGAAAGTGCTTTTTCTATATAAGGAACCATCTCCTTTTCAATCGGATCTCCTGGATGTCTGACGTCACCAGCCGATGGATCCAGTCCGTCTACAACGTAAATCAATCTACCGTCTTCATTTCTGGTTGCTGTGTAAATATATCTCGTAGAATTCAGCGTTCTGATTTCATTCATATATGTCGACATATTCTTGAATAGTTCTGTATTCTCATCAGCTTTACTTTTTATTTCATTAAAATCTTTTCGTCCCAGTCTGTTATTTACCAGCTTATGAACCGCATCTGCACTGGAAATATCTCGTTCAATTTCTGTTTTCAGAGCAGTTTTGGTATATGCTTGTTGTAAAATAAAAGTATATGCAACAACAGCCAAAATCACCATTGCCAGAAGGAATACCAACCGTCCCTCAAAAATTTTCCAATGATTTACCGGATTTTGATCTTTTCTTTTTTGTTTTATATAGTTATTTTTCATCATCGTATTTCACATGCCTTTTATCTAATTTTAATTTAATACTATAAATGAGCAAATATCGAATTTTGCACAAACTTATCCCACAAACTTAAAAGC
>OJNH01003407.1_pt1 | contig 10232 bp, 7 predicted proteins | sample 1597361 | NCBI WGS metagenome assembly OJNH01 (sample SAMEA2452136, study PRJEB22498) | human gut metagenome | biome: human feces; feature: human gut; material: feces | place: Australia | collected 2012
CAAATAGACTCTATCAGCCTGCCGACAAACTGTTTTTGTTCTTCACTCATCGGTTTGTGGTTCTGCTGTTCATAAAAATCTTCAAACAGTTCCAGCGGTGTTCGTTCCACCACCGCTTCACCAATCTCTAAGCTGCCACTGTTACGTGTTCTTATATTGTCATAATCAAGACGCATAATATTCGGATAGATACTGCGCAGTCTGCTGATGGCATCCGGAATATCTTCCTCATCCGTCAGTGTAATATGCAGATAATCATTGACCGGTGTATTCATATAATTTTTTCTAAACGTCAGTTCTTCATAACTTCCCTTAATTTCCCTCATATCATGAAGCGGTGTCACCGGCACGGTGTGAATCTGTGGATTTTTTCCTTTTTCTTTTAATTCAACAACTGTAATGCTCTTAATATGATTCACCTCAGAAAATGAATATTTAAGCAGTGTCCCGCAGTAGCGCACATTTTCCCTGCTACAGTGCTGTGCATTGTGAATATGTCCCAGTGCCACATAATCAAACGGTTCAAACACCGATGCATCCACATTATCCAGCCCTCCGACAGATACTTCTTCCGAATCACATCTGCCAGCCCCTGTTACAAACTGGTGTGCCACCAGTACATTTCTTTTGGACGTATCAACCGGCGTATGCTCAATTACCGTCTGTACAGTCTTTGTATAGTCCGTTAAATCTTCTTCATAAAACCGTCGTACCGTAGACGGCTTGATAAATGGAAGCAGATAGACACACACTTCTCCCGCATCGTCACAAAGTGATACTTTCTCCATGTTTCCCTCAAATACCGGCGCAATATGAATCCCCTCCGCCGTAAACAGACTGCTTCCAAATGAGAGCCGCTCGGCGCTGTCGTGATTGCCGCTGATGATAAAAACTTCCTTTTTCATCTGCGAAAGACGCGTAAGAAATGTATCAAATAGCACAACTGCTTCTGCGGGCGGCACCGGCTTATCGTAAATATCCCCCGCAATCAGCACCGCATCTACCGCCTCATTCTGTATGGTGTCCAATACCTGCTGTAAAATATATTTTTGTTCTTCCAGCATTGAAAATTCGTTGACACGCTTTCCCAGATGCAGATCCGAAATATGTATAAACTTCATGTCACTCCCCATTTTTATAAAACTTCATTGCAAATATAAATTTAACTGATTAACCATTGTTTACGTTCTTTTGGCATTGTCTAAGGGCAGCATGCGTTCCATTCTTTGTTCTGAACCCAAAGCTGTTTTCTGAGAATTATTCTTCATATATTGGCATAAGTTCCCGTGCTATTGCCTGCTGTATAACTCCGTCAACAACGGTTAGAATTTTATGTTTTTTGTTTCTTTTAGTATTTACACCCTTCGAGCTGGATTTGGCTTATAATCTACCATCACTTATCTCTTCTTTACCTTTGATCTAAAAGTTGATAAAACAGGTTAAGATATCCTATTCCTAGTATCTTTTGACGTGTACTAACCAATTCATCATATGTCATTATGGTTGTATGCGCCGACAATCTTCTAATATTTACATTAATTTCCTTCATAATTGGTACAGCTACGGAAAAGAAAACATTTGAATCATGGACTATGTTATCAATGTATTGTTTAAGCTCAATCATAGGATAATTTCTATGTGTACACTTCTCTAAAAAGAAAACACACTCACCTAATGTCATCTCTCTTGTTTCTTGCATTTTATCGTAAAATCTATTTCTTCTTACTAAATTAGAAATATTATGACTATTTCTAAATGGCTCAAAAATTAATTGATTTAACTGAACTTCTAAACCTCGGCAATACTCAAGACAAATAGGTGCATAATCTGCACTTTCGCATTCCTTCATTCCTGAAAACAAACAGTCTGCCATAGCAAGTATTTCTTTTGTTTTTTCGGACATAGTATTCCAAATATGAGGAAAATAATTTTGGCATAACAACTCCATCTGTTTAGGTAATTCCTCTGCCAATTCCCCAAAAGAAAACAGATTACTAATTACTTTATGATTTCTTTCGCTAAGTGTATAAATAATATTATCCTCATCATCTTCTTTTGCCATTGTAGAAATATTAGCCTTTTCTTTTTTGTAATTACCTAATACTTCTGATGTCTTGCCATCAATCCCTTGTGTGTCTAATATGCATTGGCATATTGCCTTAAATTGTAATAAATTCAGCTTTGCCTTAGTTGTTGGACACACAGAATATGTATTAAGCAAATTATTAGTATCACTCACTAGACACTCACTAAATGCGTCATAATCATTTCTGTATATCAAAATTGCCTGCTTTTTAATACTTTCTGAATACATACGTTTAAACATATTATCGAAATTCGAGAAGTAACCTATCATTTTATATATTTCTTCAGAGTTACTTCCAGCCGTACGTATTCTATTTTTTAAATCTATCATAACCAAGGAATTCGTCCTTGCAGAATACTTAACAGAAATATCCGGAATTCCTACTAATCTCTTTTTCTTTCCTTCTGAATCAATATATTTCCATACCGGCTCAGCTTCTTCATCCCAATATAATTTTGCCCCCTTTTGATAAAATATTTCTACAATTCCATCATTTGTTGCTTTTAGTGTAAAAACACTTTGATTACCCACATCCATAATATTTCTCTCACTTATGAGTGTCATTCCAAATTCTTTGATAAATGTTTCCTTAATGGAATATAGACACCATAATTCAAACAGTCTATTACAGAAATCATCAGAATATCGTAATATACGCAACGTTTTTAATAAATCAAATTCTATTGTTCCCTGCTTATATTTCCAATACCAATCAAATATTTTTTCATAGGATTGATAATTGCGGATTTTGCCTTTAGCTGCCCTTATTTTGATTAAATTTAAAAGGTTGGCTGGAAATTCATCTCCATATTGTTTCCTTATATTTTCTAATGATAGTGCACATTCTCTAAAGTAATTTTTACGCGAAAAAGCATGGAATGCTCTCCTATACTCATCTATCAGTGTTTTTTCTGTTGAATATGTATTTCCTATATAGTTACGAAGTACCTTTGCAAAAAAATCAAGTAATCTAATAACATAATCAACGATATAAATCAGAAAAATATTTTCTGGTGTGACTGATGTTCGTTTTTTTATTTGGCAAGGGTACTCCTTAGGATATTTAATCTGCGTTTTTAATTGAAGATACCTTTGCACTTGTAAATGTCCGTGGATTTCTCCATCAAAGGTTTGAACTGAATCCTTATAAGTATATGATAGTGATTTCTCAATTTCTGAAATCATTTGTCTTAGTTCAGCTAAGTTTGCCAAAATAATACGAATATATATATGCATATCAGTTTCCGACATTTCATCAGTATTTTTCATTTCCATTCCAAAGTTTGAACTTTGAATGGAGAACGAGGAAAAATAATCATTTACAAATCGGAAAAACATCGGATCTGAATACATAAACTCTATTTGGTGTTCTGAAAATAAATTATTTTCCATAAGCTCCCCTAGTGTATAAATCTATATATTGCCTCTTTTGTTCTTTTTAGATATGAAAAAGCACTTTCATCTTTAACATTATCATAAAACATTGTCAATTTATTATAATCATAGCCATCAAGCTGCGGAATAATTCTACTTGCAAAAGTTGAATCAATAATATCTTTTATACATTCACCTTTCTTATCAATATTCTTAACATCAGCCACAATCATCGATATATATATACTTTCATACAAATCAATAATTTGAGCTGTGCCCACTTGAAGTCCCAAATATGATTCATCGTCTTGATGTGAGTATCGTATTTTCTTGAACAATTCTAGCATTGTATTTTCTATTTCATTAAACTCATCAAATACATCCAAATCATTCATATAATCATCATCTATAATTGCCGTACCAAATTCTTTAACCTTATCAATAACTCTTGTCATTGCCAATTTCTTTGCATTTTTCGCTTCATTTTGAAAATATATTTCCTGTGGAGGCATAATATCAATAAATGTAAAACGTCTGCTAAGTCCCTGTGATATATCATTTACAAAATTTTTATCAATGTTATTCATTGCACCAATAATTCTATATCTATTTGGAATGTAAACCATTTTTTTATTTTCATCTTTCTGATACCACAAGTTAATAACACGCTCTGTCTCAGACGCATCAGATCCTAAAGCTGTAAAGAGATCTCCAAATACTTTATCTATTTCACAACGATTTAGTTCATCTAAAATCAACCAGTTACCTTGCAATGTTCCGTTGTCATTTTCATTTTTTACAATTAAGTCACAACATTTTAGTATGCTTGATACAACATATCCGTTTTTCCCCTCAATAACTTCATGACCTTCATCATTTGCAGACGGTTGTAGGCCTCCTATCGAATCATATGTAGTCCAATCCGAATTCGCAGTAGCTTCGGTATAGGCCACCTCAAAAACATCACATATAATTTTTGCCAGTGTAGTTTTTCCGGTTCCAGGAGGTCCCTGCAAAATGATATTCCCTTTAATAATTCCTGCAATAATATTTCGTAAAACGGAATCATCTCCAAAATACAATCCCTTTTCTTCAATTTTCTGTTTTAATTTTTTAAAAATATCATTTGGAATTGCTAATTTAATATCGCTTATATGTTTAGTAGCTAAGTATGTCTCTTCATAACTATCCGGAAATACCGTTCCCTTATTGTACTGCTCAATTTTATTCACATTCGCCATAGTATGCCTCCTTAAGATCCTTTAATATCTCATCTTCCTTGTCCTTATTAATGAAACTGTGTTTTGCTATTTCTAGTTTCATATATTCATCTGATTTCTGAACTGATATGACTTGATACACCATATAATTCGCTATACAACAAAAATCATTTTTTACTAGAATTATGTAATCTCCTTGCACTATCTTAGGATTTTCTATTATTCTAATACAAATTTCTGACAGTTCCTTATTTCCTACACTATCATCAACAGACACTGCTTTTATTGACAATGGCAATGATGCATTATCTTTTTTATTGCTTGATTTGGATATATCTACCGCATATACCATTAATCTTTTAAGTTGTTCTAAATATGTACTATCAAGGTCTTCCGCTAACCTTAACACTTTTCCCGCATCCGTTTCCGACCATTCTAGTAATCTACCCGCTACTAAAGCATTAACAAACTTATAATCAAGTTCCGCTTCTCTTTCACTTGTTATGATGACTCCTAAATTTCTTTTTTCAATTATCAAATCAATAGCATCAGAATAATTAAGATTTCCTAATATCATTTCAGCCAGCAGATATTTTAACTCATTCTCATGTAAATAATCCAGTTCACCTAAAGCTCTAATTACTAAATTAACCGGTTCTATATCTTGATTTTTTTCTGACACACCTTTTATATTCTGCATGTATTTACTATAATTTAATATATCTATCAGTAATCCGTGTTGATCATTTTCATTTTGCCTTCTTGCTTCTTCTTTTAATTCGGCTAACAGCACATCCTCCTGCCGTCTATTTACAGCTCCTTCTATTTCCAAAGACATTTGATATTTTGTCCCCACTTTAGTCATATCATTTATCAGATAACTATGATAAGCCAATAACCTACTTATAGAACGGTTAACAAACAATACACTATCCCCTGTATAAATGTGCTGTTTTTCAACATTAACTATTTCCTCCCTAAGTGTACCAGTGCGTATTTGCATTGAACTTTCTTCTGATATAGCAAATGGCTTGAATACTGTATCATCAACAGAATCAGATTCTTGAATAGAGTTTATTTCAATTTGCTCTAATTTATCTATGTTATATACTTTTATATTTTCAAGTCTATCGCCATAACGCAAATATACATCAGGATGTATCATTACCTTTTGTTTTCTATCATCTGCTTTTTTTAAGAACCCCCACCTAATTAATGCTAATATCGGTTTCCAGTCAGTATACGTTTTTGCTTTTGCCGGTAACACAATCCCACCAGTTTTCCTAGCCTGCAATATTTCTGATAAACTTTGATAATATTTTTTGCCATTATCATGCAAGTTCCATATCATATATCCATACTCATGACTAGTGCAATAACCTGTATCCAAAATACACCTTATCACCAAATCTGGTGCATCAATATCGGACTCACTTGTTGGACTTCCTCCGTTAATTTTTCCAAAAATCACTTTTTCTACTGCATTCATCAATATTTCCTGCCGCACTGCAATATCATCAGAAATTATTGCTTCATACATTTTCTTTCCTGATTCCGTAATTTTTCTTTCAGTAATATTTTTCCCTTTTGTCATTTTACATTCAAGAAATCCAAAATATGCCGGCACCTGAGCCTTTTTAGGATATGATGTCGGATACTGATGTGGGCCAATCATCTTTATTAATTCTTCTATGTAATCTTTCGATTTAACCCAATCACCTGCATCATAATGAATCTTCAGTACAGCATTCATTTCATCAACATCTGCACTATGCTTTGGTATTACTATTTTACCCATATACACTATCCCTCCTTATAGCTGCCTTGTTAATTCTCCAACTATTTCCTTAACCAATTTTGAAGGAATTCCCTCTCCGAATACACGTCTTATAAACGTATCTTCTGCCCATTCAGGAATATTCCAATCTAAAGGAAGTGACATAACTATCATCAATTCATATATTGTCAAAACTCTAGGATCTGAATACAATATTTCTCCATTAGCAGAAATAAATTTTCTACCTGGATGTACACATGCCAACGAAGAAATCACTCCATTATTCTGAGTAACGGTTCTACAAGGCATGTCCCATTTTAATCTCCTATAATTATTATGATGTGCTTTAACTGGTGTTCCATCTTCTTTCTGTGGATAATATATCTCATTATATATAGCCGACTTACCTGTTGGTGTATGCATCATCCATTCAACTTGCTTCCAAGAATGTTTAGGAGGATAATGCCATTTTGATACCTGCAAGCCTGCTTTTCTTTTTTCCTCATAATCCGGAAAGCGTTTAATTGTTTCATCTATGCCTTCTCTCAGTAAAGGATCTAATGAAGGTAGTTCTCCAATAGCTTCTTCCAATGTTATTTCCTGTTGTTTTTCAGGAAATTCCCAAATATATCCTAACCCCTTTTTTACTAAAAGAAAAATATTTCTCTCTCTCAACTGCGGAATGCCATAATCTTTTGCCATCACCAATGTTTCTTTATTGAAAGAATAATCTGCTCCTAATTCTCTTTTAATATACTCTGGGATTAAAATTACTTCCCCATTATATTCAATTTTTGTTGTTAACTGTTTAGGCACATTTTCTAACAATACGAATTTAGGTTTTACTTTCTTTATTACATCTACCGCATAAAATATAAGTTGATTTCTTGGATCAAATTCAAGTCTCAGCCCCGCTTCACTCATTCCTTGACATGGAGGTGTTGCAATAATAAATTCAACTTTCTTTTGTATTGCTTCCTTTACTATCTCATCTCGAATTATTTGATCCGTGATATCCCCACATATCATATGTGCATCTGTATACACTTCTTGATAAAATCTTGCTCTTTTTTCATCTATCTCATTTGCCAATACAACATCTATTCCAACATCCTTTAAATATGCTTCTGCTATACCTACATTTGAAAACAGCGATAATCCGTTTAATCGCATCCTATCATTACCTCTCTATCAATTCTTCAAATACTTTTTTTACAAATAGCGGTGGAATCCCCTCACCAATGATTCGTCTCAAAAATGCTTCTGATGTTTTCTCTGGTACTGGCCAATTAGAAGGCAAACTCATTACCAACATTAACTCATACAATGTTAATGTTCTTGCATCTGAATAGATAACATCTCCGTTCTCATCTACCCCCAAATATCTTCCGGGATGAACATTATTTTGAGATGATATCTTTCTATTATCCATTGTAACTGTATATGCAGGAGTATCCCAATTCTGTCTCTTATAAGTATTTCTATAACCTTTTACTGGTGTTCCATTTTCCTTAACAGGAAAATATTTTTTATTATCAAAAGCTGTTTCGCCAGTTGGAGTATGCATCATTGAAATAACCTGCCTTTTAACATGATGAGGCGGTATGTTCCATCTTGATATTTTCAAAGCACGTTTTTTCTTTGCTTCGTATTCAGGAAACATTGCATCTCTCTCTTCTTTACTAATGTCTTTAATAAATGGATCAATCGATGGAATATTACCTATAGCATCTCTCATTGTTATTATCTTTTTATCTGGATCAGGAAGTACCCAAATGTTATCCAATCCTTTTTTTGTTATCAGAAAAATGGCTCTTTCCCTTACTTGAGGGACCGAATAATCTTTAGTATTTATTATATATTTACGTATTTCATATTCATTTCCCAACTCATCATTTATATAATCTGGAATCAGAATGTTTTTATCATTCACTTGAATAGAAGTATTAAAAAAATTCGGAACATTTTCAATAAAAATATAATTTGGTTTTAAAATATGCACTGCTTTTATTACTGGGATCACTAATCGATTTCGTTCATCGTCTTCATCAAGCTGCCCTGCTGTACTCATTCCTTGGCACGGTGGTGTTGCCATTATGCAATCCACCATTTCTTCCCTTGCAGCATTTATTATCTGTGTAAACACAGCATCATTTGTTATATCTCCAGCAATCATTTTTGTTTCTGGATAAATTGCCGAATATAATTTTGCACGTCGTTCTATAAGCTCATTTGCTACAGACACTTCAACACCTATCTCTCTCAAATATGCTTCTGCGACTCCTATATTTGCAAACAACGATAATATCTTCATCTTTGAGTATTCTCCATTTCTTCTAAATATTGAAAGTACAATCTAATAGCTCTCCTCATCTGAGACTTGACCGATACAGAAGCCTTTTGGAAGTCTTCGCACTGCTCCAATCTGAAAATATATATATCCTCATTCCGAAATATCAGAATATTATTTGCTCTTCTCAACCTCGATATAATATCCTTTATGGAAGCATCTGTGTATTTATTCTTTTCCCGTAACCATTTTCTAAACTCATCGAAGTTCATATACCTATCTCCATTTTAACAAATTACTATTAAATATAGTATATCACTCTTCTCCTTTGGCGTCAATACATTGACGCCTTATATTAATACAAAATAGATGTCTTTTCAGCCGCTAATCCAAGTCTTCCTCTATATTTCGCTGTTCTTTACAAGACATTCTTTAAATTCTGTCCATTGGACCAGAAATTTACTTACACCTTCCTTCAGTTTTCATCTCACAATATGTTCCCTTGCTGTTCAGCTATATACTTTCCACTATCTGGTCATGTTCGTGACCCACATCCATTAGAGCGCACCCTAGCGCGCAAACTCAAAAAAGAGTGCCCGTTTTCACAGACACCCTTTCCTATTCCTTTACATTGTCAAATACCAATGTGACAATCTTATTCTTCGTCCTCGTCTTCTTCACCTTCATGAATATCTGCCTTTGGCTTGTCCAGACCTTCAATGACGATGTGGTTCTTTTCGGCATAATCCCAAAGTGCCGCATGAACTGCTTCTTCTGCAAGTAAAGAGCAGTGTACCTTTACCGGCGGCAATCCGTCTAATGCATCCATAACTGCTTTGTTCGTTACCTGTAAGGCTTCATAAATTGTCTTACCCTTTACCATTTCCGTTGCCATACTGCTGGTTGCAACTGCAGCGCCGCAGCCAAAAGTCTTAAACTTACAGTCCTTGATAATCTTTGTATCTTCGTCAATATCCAGATAAATACGCATGATGTCGCCGCACTTTGCATTACCGACTGTACCGACACCGCTTGCATTTTCGATTTCTCCGACATTTCTTGGGTTATTAAAATGGTCCATTACCTTTTCGCTATACATACTTCACTTCTTTCCTTTCCGTATTTTACTATGCGTTTTTCTTTTCTTCTTTTACAAAATCTTCATATAACGGTGACATGCTTCTTAAACGCTCTACAATCTTTTCAAGCTCGGATACAACAAATTCCGCATCGTCCTTTGTCGTTGCTTCTGAAAGTGTCAGTCTTAATGAGCCGTGTGCAATTTCATGCGGCAGACCGATTGCAAGAAGCACATGGGACGGGTCGAGCGAACCGGATGTGCAGGCTGAACCGCTTGAACCGCAGATGCCCTTCTGATCTAATAAAATCAGTAAGGATTCACCTTCGATAAAACGGAAGCAGAAATTAACGTTATTCGGAAGACGATTTGTTCTGTGTCCATTTAACTTTGCATATGGTACTCTT
>OJNH01003415.1_pt1 | contig 10212 bp, 10 predicted proteins | sample 1597361 | NCBI WGS metagenome assembly OJNH01 (sample SAMEA2452136, study PRJEB22498) | human gut metagenome | biome: human feces; feature: human gut; material: feces | place: Australia | collected 2012
TTGTTATGGCGCTGGTCTGTTCCATTATCATTGCAGTTGTGACATTTGCGATATGTGAGACAGGCTTATATCTTGGAAAGACATTAGGAACAAAGCTGGCCGGAAAAGCAGATGTCTTAGGTGGAGTGATTCTGACTGGTATCGGAATCGAGATATTTGTGAAAGGCGTATTTTTCTAGGAAAGGGTGAAGCAGACATACATCACCACATCCCTGCATAGATTGTAAAAAAACAAACTATGCAGGGGTTTTCTATGAAGGATTATATTGAAGAGCGGGCAGTGGAAGTAGCATGTTACATAATTGAGACCAGGGCAACGGTGCGACAGGCAGCGAAAAAATTTGGGATAAGCAAGAGTACGGTGCACAAAGACTGTGCAGAACGTCTCAGAACGATCAATCCATCCCTGGCAATGGAAGTGCGGAAGGTCCTCGATGTAAACAAGCAGGAGCGCCATATCCGTGGAGGACTTGCTACGAAGGAAAAGTATCTGCATATGGTGAGATAATGTTGCGTATATAGAAATATTTGTACTAAATATAAGCGTGGTTTATATTTTTATACTATAATGCACCATAAAATAACAAAAGCGCAAAAAAGCATTGGCAGGAAGGTACACTTATGATGTTTCATGAAGAACTGAGAAAGAGCCTGGACGAAATGAACTGTACACAGAAAGAACTTGCTGAGGCGGGAAATCTGCCGGCCAGTACGGTAAATCGCTATGTTTCAGGAAAAAGAGTTCCGGAGCAGGGAAGTGAACAGTTAGAAAAAATACTCGATGGGTTGCAGATTTTAAGTAACAGAAAAAAATATATTGGATTTTCCAGAGAAAACTTTTATAAGGTACTTGAGAAGCAGCTGGAAATAACTTCATTTGACTATGAGAGATTTCGCAAAAATCTGAATATGCTGATCGATACGCTTGAGATCAAAGTCAGCAAGATGACGAAAGCGTTATATTACGAGCCTTCCTATATCCAAAGGATAAGAAAGGGAAGACGACGGCCGTCGGCGCCAGAAGAATTCGCAGAAAAAATTGCAAACTATGTCGTGAAACATTATGTGATAGAATATGATGGAATAGCAAAACTGCTTGGAGTGGGGAGAGAAGAAATTCAGACGGAAGATGATGCGGTTAAATTACTGAAAAAATGGTTATCAAAAGGAACAGACGTACTTGCTTACGATGCAAAAAGCAGCTGAATTACAGCTGCTTTAATACGTTAAGTAAACGTGCATTATCCTCTGGCATCATGATGCAGAAGCGGATGAATTCTCCGTCAAGGCACTGGAAAGAAGCACAGTCACGGATCATGAGCCCTTCTTTGATGCAGGCTTCGAAGGCATCGGAAGAAGTAAGTCCCGGTTTCTGGATCTTGAGCAGGATAAAGTTTGCATAGGCAGGATAAACTTTGTATGTTGGGATTTCTTTCAGTTCTTTGTAAAGTTTGTCCCTTTCAGAAAGAATCAGATTTCTGGTCTTCTGGATATACTCCTGATCTTTGAACATTAATTCTCCGGCATAGGCACCAAGACTGTTGAGAGACCATGGTGTCTGTTTCTCTCTCATTTTGGCGAGAAAATCCATATTTCCGGTGATACCGTAGCCAAGACGCATTCCCGGTGCGGCATAGAATTTGGAAATGCCACGCAGGACCATGAGATTTGTGAATTCCTGTGTAAGCGGAACTGCGGTGATCTCATTGATATCCGGTGCAAATTCTACATAAGTTTCATCGATCATCACGAAAATATCATGCTTGTCACAGAATGAAGCCAGTTTGCGAAGATCATCCTGTGGGATCGCAGAAGAAGTCGGATTATTCGGATTACAGAGTATAAGAAAATCATAGTCGTTTTCGAGTGTTTTGCAGAGATCATCAACATCCAGGCAGAAGTTGCGTTTCTCCTGGAGATGATAATATTCCTGTGTGCTTCCGGAGAAGGACAGTTCACGGGAGTATTCAGAATAAGTAGGTCCAAGTATCAGAGTATGCTTGGGTGCTTTTTCCTGGATTACCAGGGCAATCAGTTCACTGGAGCCATTTCCCGGGAGAATAAAGTCTGCCGGAATATTGCAGTATTCAGAAATTGTATTTCGAAGAGAAGTATAATTTCGATCCGGATAAGAAGAAAAAAGGTCAATATTTGAAGCCAGGGAATCCCTGACTTTGGATGAGAGTCCAAGCGGATTGACATTGGCACCGAATTTTATGATATCTTCTTTATTTAAATGATAGTACTCACATATTTTTTCTATGTCACTTCCATGAAAAACCATTTTTGTAGTCATAGTTGTACACTTCCTCGTATTTTGTAGTCTTTTATTATCATAAAGCATTCCAGATCTATCTGCAAGTAGATAAACTTGCTTTTCAGGCGTATTTTGCATATAATAGTAGTCAGTTTTGCAGATAAACAGTTGGGGGGAAGAGAAATGCGATTACAAAAAGTACAGGATGCATTGGAAAAAAAGAATATCAAATATGAATACACAGAAGAAGACGGATGCGGGAGCCTCGATTTTATGTTCCGCGGCCTGAAATTCCATGTGTGGGAATATCATGATGGAGTCTGGGGGGCAGAGACCAATATTTATGAGGCTGGAAGAAGTCAGGATATTGAAGGAGATTATGAAGCGGAGATTTCAGCGGAGATCCTTTCCTGGCCGGACATGATCAGCAATTAACAGACAGGAGTCGGAAAACTATGAAACTAATAAATATCGCAGATGAGGGAGCGGGATACAAAGCACAGCTTTATGAATTGTATGACAATGCATTTCCGGAGCAGGAAAAAAAGCCGCTGCATGTAATGGAGCAGCTTGTCAATGACGGCAAAATGGAAATGCTTGCGATGGTGGATGAAGATGAGTTTGTAGGACTTGCCATCAATATGATCAGCGGGGATCGTGCGCTTCTGGATTACTATGCGATAGCACCGGAGAAGCGGAGCTGTGGCTATGGAAGTAAGGGGCTGGAAGTCCTTCTTGCGCATTTTGAGAACCAGAAATATATCTTTGAGATCGAGACACAGGATGAGAAGGCGGACAATGCAGAAGAGCGTAGACGGAGAAAGGCTTTTTACCTGAGAAATGGTCTGAAAGAGACCGGGCTGTCTGCGAATGTATATCATACGGATTTTGAAATCCTCACACCGGATGGGGAACTGTCTTTTCAGGAGTATGTGGATTTTCTGAGAGAAGTTCTGGATGAAGAGTATGTGCAGATGCTGCGTCCTACTCTGATTTTCGAGAGATAAAATAAACAAGGAACAAGGGGAGAGTTATGGGAGAACACATTGTTTTAGTCTATCTGGTTGTATGTTTTTTTGTATTTCTGGCAGGTTTTGTGGATTCGATCGCAGGCGGAGGCGGACTGATCTCACTTCCGGCCTATATGATCGTAGGTCTGCCGGCGCATACAGCGATCGCAACAAATAAGATCAGCAGCAGCATGGGAACGGCAGTATCCTCTTTTTATTATCTGCGCCAGGGATTTATGAAATGGAAGATCTGTGCACCATCCATTGTAGCGGCCTTTATAGGATCTGCACTTGGAGCAAAGATCACACTGATGATCGATGAGAAAGTACTGAAGATCGCCATGCTGATCGTGCTGCCGATCATTCTTTTTTATGTGCTTCGAAGCAAAGCATTGCAGGAAGATCCGAATTACGAAGTGGTAGATAAAGTAACTCCGAATCTGATCATGAAATGTATCGTTATTGCATTTGCAGTCGGAATTTATGACGGAATTTACGGACCGGGAACAGGAACATTCCTGATGCTGCTTTTTACAGCTTTTTGTCATCTTTCTCTGCATGATGCGGCAGGGACAACAAAAGCGATCAACCTGACTACAAACATTTCGGCACTTGCAGTATTTCTGTTCAACGGGGCTGCGTATATTCCGCTGGGACTTGCAGCAGGGTGCTGTAATATGATAGGAAATTATCTGGGAAGTCATTGCTTTACAAGCAATGGAAGCAAGATCGTTAAGCCGATCATGGTGGTTGTGATCGTGATCTTTTTCATAAAAGTATTAACAGAATTGCTAGGATAAGAAGAAAGACCGGGGCGTTAATAGCCCTGGTCTTTTATAAATTCATAAGTTCGTCTGCGGTTGTTGTGGTCGTGATAAGCGAGATATTTCTTTCGCATTTCTGCGTATGCAGTCTTTTCTTTAAAACCATTCTCATAGTATTCCTGGATCTTCGGAAGCAGTTCCTCTCTGGTAAGGCAGCGTTCGCCGAAGAGATCTTTTTCCATGTCGATATAGCTTCCGTTTGTTTCATTGTATTTGTCCAGATCAAACTGATAAAAAAGTATCGGTTTGCCAAGATAATAAACATCCCACGATACACTGGAATAATCGGTGATCAGCATGGAACATTTCATAATAAGCTGGTTCAGCGGAACACTGCCAAATGGGATCAGCCTTATCAGCGGATCATCTGCATGAAAAGCAGAGATGTACTCCCGGAGTTTCGGATGGATATAAAAGATCAGTTCGGTATGCGTCTGATGCAGAAATTCCCGGAGTTTCGGATCATTCAGAAGGGCAGCATATTCTCTGTAATAACTGCTCTGCCGGAAGGTTTCATCACTCTGGTCTTCCAGCCAGCTTCTCCATGTTGGCATAACAAGGATGGAAGGATGCGAAAGATCTGATCTGTCTTTCAGAACATCCCAGCGGCTGAGACCGGTCACAGGGATCTGTTCTGGTCTGTATCCGAAGTCCTGCTCAATGATCGCTTTTTCCATTTCGGAAGAAGCTGTGAAATAAGTCATGGAACTTGTGCCGCTGGCTCCAAAAAGATTCTCTACCCGCTTCAATGCCAGAACACCGTGCTGGAGAAAATAAATATCATGTTTGTTGATCTCCCGGGAGATAAGGTTTGGCATCGGTTTCCACGCAAAGGCATGAAGCCGGCTGTCAGAAGCAATATACAGCCGGGCTGTCATGAGGTACAGAAGATGGCGGAAACTCAGGAATGGAATGACATTGGAACGATACTTCCGTGTGTCCTTCCATTGTGGGGAAGATTTGTCCAATATAAAGAAAATGTTTTTCTTTTCTTCTGCTGGAAGATGTTTCATACAATACTGGAAAAAATAAAAACCATTGTCCTGAGCAGAAATACAGTATTTTTCATAGATCAGCCAGATATGCCGTTTCTTAAAGAGCGGTTTCATCAGTTTGCCAAGACCAAAAGCGGCGAGTTCTTTAAAATGAAAAAGAGGACTGTCGTATGACCGCAGTGGACGGCTCCGCAGGATAAAACGATGCCCGGTACTCCCCATCGGGAAAAACAGACATGTGTCTTTTTTTACAGAGTAGCTGCCGAGAATAAGCTGCATGCGAAGACGGCTGCCAATAACGGGCATCCAGGAGTCTGGACAGTCGTCCGAATACAGCCGCAGGTTCCAGTCGTTTTCACCAGGTCCCAGAACAGAGACATCGATCTGAAAGATCAGGTTCTGTGAACCTCTGGAAACACAGCGGAGCTGATGTTGGAAATTTTGTGAAGAATTCTGATAAAAAAGTTCTGCCTGAATCTTCATATCCGGTCTGGGGAGCTGTATTGTGAGATAAAGCTGTGATCTTTTTATTTTTATATGGGTTACATGTAATGAATGTTCCATGAAAAACTTCCTGTCCTTGTGATGTTTTTATTATAGTTACAGAAATTATACAGAACAGAGGGAAGATTTGCAATGGGTTTTGTCCGGTGGAATTGTGTTCTTCCTTCGATTGACAATGTGCGGGAAACTGAGATAGAATAAAACAATATAAAAAGAGAAGCAGAGGAAGATTGAATGGAAAAAAAACTAAAGTTTACCAGAACAAATACAGCTGCTGTAAAGGGAATAGCGGTTATGTTCCTGGTCTTTTATCACAGCTTTTCAGATAAAAACAGACTTTATGGATTTTCTGTGAGTTTTGCGCCGCTGTCGCAGGCAACAGCAATATACGTAGGGCGTCTAATGGTACATTGTGTGGGAATTTTTGCTTTTTTGTCAGTATATGGACTCACCTTATCCATGAAAAGCCAATATGATAAATATGAATTTTCGGGACATGAAGCGACAATGTTTGTCCTGAAACGATATGTCAAACTTGTGCTGTCATTTACGATCCCGTTTATATTCTGTACGGGAGTCACTTATATGCTGCATATGTCCCGTTACCAAGACGGATTTTTTATGAATCTTATCAGTATGCTTCTGGATTTCCTGGGAGTGAGCCATCTGTTCGGAACGCAGATGCAGGTAAATACCTGGTGGTATCTGAGTCTGGAGGTGATCCTGATCTTCAGCATGCCGTTTCTGGTCAGATTTTATAAGAAATATGGATGGCTGATGGTCTTTATGTGTCTGCTCGCGGGCAGCGTCCTTCTGGAAAAACATGTCCACCTTACGAAATATTTATTCGTGGCACCGCTTGCTGTATGTTTCGCAGATCAGGATATCCTGGAACGGCTGAAGGCATTTCGGATCATTCCAAATGGTGTGTTGAATAAGATACTGAAATTTATTTTGAGTACGGGCATTTTGTATATACTGTGCAGAATATTTAATACATCCTGGGGAACAGACCATTTTGAATTTATGCTTAATGGCATGATCCCGGCAGTGTTTATCTACTGGGCATATGAGTTCATAATAGAAATCCCGGGAATCTGCCAGGTTCTGTGTTTCTTTGGAAAACATTCAGCTAATATTTTTTATATCCATACATTTGTAAGAGCAATGTGGCTTCGAAATACGGCATATTCTCTTGGACATGTGGCAGTGATATGGCTGTTTATCCTGGGTGTCAGCCTGGCAATCTCAATTCTGCTGGGATTTGTTGCAAAAGTGATCCGCTTTGACAGATTTTCATCATGGGTCACAAACGCGATCATGGGATGGGCAGAGAAGACTTTATAAACAGGATTAAAAAGAACGCAGTACCAAATCTGAGGATAACAGATTATGGTACTGCGTTTTTAGGTTAGCAGAATCTTTCTTTGATTTCTTCGCAGATATGCCGGCTGTGTTCGTGATCTTTGAACTGCAGATATTCTCTGCGCATTTTTTCATACTCTGGTTTCAGATGGAAATCGTTCTGGACAGTTTCCTCCAGACGGTCAAGAAGCTGTTCCTGAGTCTTTGCCCTGTCTCCAAAAAGTTCTGTATCCATGTCGATATAACTTCCATGTGCTTCATTGTATTTGTCAATATCGAACTGATAAAAAAGACTTGGTTTATCCTGATAGAGGACATCCCAGCATACACTGGAATAATCAGTAATGAGCATACGGCAGCGCATCAGCATTTCATTTACGGCAACTTCACCGAAAGAGATCAGATGGATACGTTTACTGATCGACTTAAAGTTGTCTGCATAATCCTGGAATTTCGCATGTAGATAAAAGTTGATCTCGAGGTCATATTTCTCAAGGATATCATTGAGACGTTTGGAATTCAGAAGCCCCATATAGTGACGGAAATAGTCACTTTCTTCGAAATCTTTATCCGGTACGGAATCCAGCCAGTTTCTCCAGGTAGGCATGATCAGGATCTCGCGTCTGCCTTCAGATTTATCTTTCAGCACATCCCAGCGAGGAAGCCCGGTATTGATAACTTCTTCCGGTTCGTATCCGAAATTCTCAACGATCGTTTCTTTTTCTTTATTAGTAGATACAACAAAGAGGTTGCAGCCGCCTTTTTTACCCTTACCGTAGAAACCATCGACACGTTTCAGCGCGATAACGCCATGTTGGAGGAAGACAAATGGAATCTTCTTGATATAACGGTTAAAAATACTGTGACGGGACTGCATGGCATAGGTATGATATCTGGAATCGGAGCTGACAATGATATCAGCAGCGAGCAGATAGATCATATGGCGGATGGACATGAAATCCAGAAGCCGGTTTTTGTAAGGTTCTACCTTGGAACGGTCCGGAGAATCCTTATCTATAATATAGAAGATTTTTTTATTAAGGAAAGATTCTTCATCATGTTCCATACAGTGTTTAAAGAAGTAATATCCATTATCCTGTGCCATAGAGGAAAACTTCTCACATACAAGACAGATGTGTTTATGTTTCCAGTAAGGCTTCGCGATCCTGTAAAGGAAAACGGAAAGAAATTCTTTGAAGATGATATCCATGCCATCGTATTTTTCGCGCTGACGATTTACGAAAGCAAGGGTACGTTTACTGGTATAGTACGGGAAAAAGTAAAAACCTTCAGCTGTCTGATAAGACTCATTATAAAGAAACTTCTGTTTCATTCGCTGCCGTGCAGTCATAGAGACAGGAAGCTTGATGATATTTCCGTTATCCGCGTTTTCAAGAAGCAGGAAAATATCCCAGTACAGACTTTTCCATTCAATCGTATGAAGATCCAGAGAAACTGTGATCCGCTGGGAATTACCGTGTGGTTTGATGCTTTCAGTGACAAAATCATATGAAACTGCATCTTCGAGAAGCTTGCTTCGGAAAAACAGTCCTGTTTTAAGGTATTTATGTCTGCTGTTCTCGAGATCAAAGCAGACAGTAAGATGACCGTCTTTAAATTTATGGCTGTGGAAAGAACAGTGAAGGATTTTCTTCATATAAAAGCTTCGGCTGCATAATTTTACGATCAGGACATTCTCGAAGTTAGCTGTAAGGATTCCAATATACTCTGTTGGCTCCAGAGCCTCATCCTCTGGAAAATAAAAATCTTCTGTAAAAATATGATAAGATGTATCATTAAGGAAACTGTCATCCGGGAGAAGAGAATATAAAGTACATGTTTCATCGGAAACAGTGCATTCGAGAAGGATAAAAAAGTTCTTTGCACTTCGGAATTCCATCAGGTTCTGAAATGGGGTAAGATCCAGTGTAAAAATATGACTGGCATCTTCAGTAAATGGAAGTGGGGTAAATTCATATGTCCTGCTGTCCATTGCAACGAATCGGATGGAAGTAAATGCATCCGAAGAAAAATTGCTGAGAGTTAAAGTGGCTCTCTGGGGGGTGAGAGATGCGAGGCTGACGGAGATCTTGCCATGGATTTCGGGAGCGATTAATTCTACTTCTATCTCTTCTAAATTTTCATCTGGGATTTGCTGATTGGTATTCATAATTCCTCCATATATATTATAGGTGTGTCTGTTTTTCGACATAAGTAATATAACTATAACATATCTGTAACTTAAATTAAATATATTCCTGAAAAAATATTTATTTTTTTTAGAATAATACTTGACATATAAAAAAGAATATGCTATTCTATCGCAGAACGCTGCCGAAGACAGTAGGTGCCGTAAGGCATAAGGATCACAACGCCTACCGAGGACTTAGTATTCTATATGAGATTACATGAGACCTTACTGTCGTTATGCAGTAAGGCTTTTTTTATGACGCGGCGGTATAAATCTATAAGGAGGTGTACCATTTATGGCAAAAGTAGAACTGAAACAACCAATCGTAGAAGAAATCGCAAACAGCATTAAAGACGCACAGGCAGTAGTACTTGTTAACTACAGTGGTCTTACAGTTGAACAGGATACAATTCTGCGTAAAGAGTTAAGAGAAGCTGGTGTTCAGTACAAAGTTTACAAAAACACAATGATGAAACGTGCATTCGCAGGTACTGATTATGAAGAACTTAGCCAGCATCTGGAAGGAACTAATGCTATTGCAATTTCTGCAACAGATGCTACAGCACCGGCAAGAATCCTTGCTAAATACGCAAAGCAGTTCCCAGCTCTTGAGCTGATCGCTGGTGTAGTTGAAGGAAACTACAACGATCAGGCTGGAATCCAGGCTCTGTCCCAGGTTCCGTCCAGAGAAGAACTTCTTGGAAAACTTCTTGGAAGTATCCAGTCTCCTATTACCAACTTTGCTCGTGTGCTTAATCAGATCGCAGAAAAAGGCGGTGCAGGTGCATGCGAAGCAGCTCCAGCAGCAGAGGAAGCTCCAGCAGCAGAAGAGACTCCGGCAGAATAATTCTATCGGAATTTAGTAAAGAACAATTATTTTAAATTATCAATGGAGGTAAGTAAAATGGCAAAGTTAACAACAGCAGAATTTATCGATGCTATCAAAGAATTAACTGTATTAGAATTAAATGATTTAGTAAAAGCTTGTGAAGAAGAGTTCGGCGTATCCGCAGCAGCAGGTGTAGTAGTTACAGCACCAGGCGCAGGCGCAGCAGCAGCTGAAGAG